>Ga0307439_1001823_pt1 | contig 13066 bp, 14 predicted proteins | sample SalMarWE160490MG_FD_202142 | JGI IMG/M metagenome (GOLD analysis project Ga0307439, IMG submission 202142) | Salt marsh sediment microbial communities from the Plum Island Ecosystem LTER, Massachusetts, United States - WE1604-90 | ecosystem: Environmental > Aquatic > Marine > Intertidal zone >... | reverse complement strand
CGACGCGGCTGCGCAGCCTGCGCCCGAAGGCCAGAATGCTCCTGACGTCCGGCCATACCGATGCCCCGCAAGGGTTCCGCGACGCGGACGGGAACCCTATCCCGTTTGTCTCCAAGCCGTTCACCCCGGACCGCCTGGCGCACAAGGTACGCGCCGTTTTGGACGGGGAATAGGCGCCCGCCTATTCTGCCGGCACATGCTCTGGGGAGAAACGAAGATGTCGGCGCAGCGCCCCACTCTGACCGGCCTGACCCGCCTGACCGGCCTGATGGTCGTCATTGCCCTCGCGGCCGCAGGTTGCGGCAGCTCCACGTCCGCCAGTGACACCGTGGGCCCATCCGGGGGCGGCAACGCCGTCTCCATCTCGGTATCGAGCTACAAGCCGGCGACGATCACCGTGGCCCCAGGAACGACGGTCACCTGGACGAACAACGATCCGGTGGTCCATACGGTCACGGCTGACGACGGCAGCTGGGACAGCGGAAACCTCTCTCAGGGCCAGACCTTCTCCATGACGTTCGACACGGCGGGCACATACACCTACCACTGCACGGTGCACCCCTGGATGGTTGGCACCGTGATCGTGACGCCCTAGCTGAGCGGCCACCTCGGCCGGCGAACGTCCGCTCTCGCAGTTGCGGCCCGACAAGGAGATCGGCCTGGCAGCCTGGAGCGCCGGGCAGGATGCCCGCTGGAACTGCCCGCGCTGCGGTGGCAGGTTCGATTGGTTCGCCAGGGGCTGTCCCGGCGGCGGTGGGGCCGTGTGCTAGATCAGCCCTTGCCGGCGTAGTCCTGGGCGCTGAACCACTTGCCGGACGTGTCGTCCTCGAGCAGAACTGGCACCATGGCCCCCGGAAGAACGGACTCGACCGCGCCGGGGGCCTCCGGACCGCCGAGGTCCGTTCTCAGCCAGCCGGGATCCAGCAGGTTCATCGTGACGCCGGTTCCCGCCAGGTGCGGCGCCATGTCGTAGACGTACTTGTCCAGGGCGGCCTTGGAGGCGGCATAGGGCATCAGCTGCGGCATATCGGCGATCCCGGAGGTCACGTTCACCACGCGCCCGAAGCGCCGCTCGATCATGCCCGGCAGGATCATGTTGCACAGGGTGATCGGGGCGATCGTGTTCACCTGGAAGCTCTGCCGGTACTCCTCCAGATCGGTTTCGAACATGTCCTCGCGCCAGGGCAGCTGGATGGCGGCGTTGTTGTAGAGGACGTCGATGCCGCCCGAGATACGCAGGGCCTGTCTTGCCAGCCGAACCACCTGCCTCTGGTCTGACAGCTCGGCCGCCAGGGCGTGGGCGGTCAGGCCCGCTGCCTGGAAGCGGGCCACCTGGTCGAAGGTATGCTCGAGGTTGCGGCTGTGGAGGATGAGGTTGCAGCCACGATCGGCCAGGGCGCCCGAAACCTGCCGGCCGATGCCACGGCTGGCGCCGGTGAGCAGGACCCATTTGCCCGAGATATCCAGCACGGCCGATCTCCTTCGCTTGTCCGAATCTCGCAGCTGATCATGCCACGGCTGACGGCCGTCACACCCGGCCCGAGCCGGCACGCCGGGCCAGGCCGAGGTTGTCTTCCCCATGCACCACAGCCTCTTCAGCCTCGCCGGGACCTGTGATAGTGGGTACAGTTGTCCCTGTCCGGTGGCTTGGAGCCCCTGGGGTAGGTGAGCCGCAAGTCCATGAGCAGACTGCCCTGATGACACCGCGAAAAGCCAGGTCGGCCGCTCGCGCACCCACGATCGGCGTCCTCGTGGACCTGCTTGAGGGGGAGTATCAGAGCGGCGTGGTCGGGGGCATGGTCGAAGCTTCGCTCGACCTGGGGTTCAACATGATCCTGCTCTCCGACAATTTGGGCCGGGCGAGGGGCGAGGGCAGGCGCCGCTCCGACATGACCTACGACCTGGCCGGAGCGGACACGATCGATGGCATCGTGGTCATGGCAGGCCCGCTGGCCAACATCGTCGGCATGGACCAGCTGGCCGCGTACTGCGAGCGGTTCCGCCCGCGGCCCATGTGCAGCATCGCCGCGACCGTTCGGGGGATGACCGGGGTCCTGGTGGACGGCGAGCCTGCGCTGCGCGAGGGGATCCGGCACCTGGTGGAGGAACACGGCTGCCGGGACGTGGCCTTCCTTGCCGGACCGCCGCAGAACGTCGAAGCCCGGGCTCGACTGCAGGTGTACCGCGAGACTCTGGCCGAGCTTGGCCTGCCCGCACCGGATGCCAACGTGGCCGCCGGCGGATTCCGCTATGAGGCCGGCGTGAACGGCGTGGAGGTGCTGTTCGACCAGCGCGGCCTGCGGCCGGACGCGATCGTAGCCTCGAGCGACACGATGGCCCTGGGTGCGATCGACGCCCTCCGAGTGCGAGGCTTGCACGTCCCGAGTGACGTGGCAGTCACGGGCTACGACGACATCAGCGACGCCCGCTATTCCCTTCCATCACTGACCACGATCCGCCAGCCACTGCGCCAGCAGGGCCGGCTGGCGACAGAGGTGCTGCTGGGGCGGCTGCGGGGCGAGAGCTTTGAGGATCCTCTCGTCTTGCCGGCGGAGCTGATCGTGCGGCGCAGTTGCGGCTGCTACCCGGAGACTCGTCACATCCCGGGCGCTCTCGAGAGGCAGCAACGGCCGGTCTCGGTGGCCGGTAAGGGAGCGCCGAGAAAGGTCCTTGTGGAGGCTCGTCCGCGGATCGTTGAGGCTGTCCGCGAGGCGGCAGGTGAGTTGCCGGCCGGCTTCCCGGAGGATTGGGCGGAGGGGCTGGTCGACTCGCTTCTGACAGAGCTGAGCGGCGGTCCTGCCGGCTTCGGCGACAAGGTCAGGCAGCTCCTGAAGGAGACGATGCAGCCGGCTGCGACCGGCCATCCCCTCCGACCTGCCCTGGCGGCTCTGGGGCGCGAGCTGCTGGCTGCCTTGAGCCCGGACGAGGGGCAGCGCGCCGGTGTCGGGGAGCGGTTGGACGAGGCGGAGTACCTGGTCGGGGAGGCGATCGAGGAATCGCACATGCACTACCGGCTCATGATCGAGCGGCGCCGCAGATCGCTTACAGAAGCGACCGAGGCTCTGAGCGGGGCCTACGACCTGGAGTCGCTGGCAGAGGCGCTCCACGAGAGCCTGCCCCAGCTCGGCGTGCCCAGCGCCTTCCTGGTCCTCGACCGGGCCGCGGCCCCGGGCCCGGCCAGAGTGGCCTTCGCCCACGATCCGCGTCGAGACCCGGCGGAGCTGGAGCGGCTGATGTGCACCCCGGTCGACGGTGCATGCCTCCCGGACGGGCTGTTGCCGAAGGATCGCCGCTACACCATGGTCGCCGAGCCGCTGTCCTTCGAGGACGAGTCTCTGGGCTACGCGATCTTCGAGATGACGCCGCGCGACGCCTTCACGTACGACGCCTTCGGCGCCCTGAGGGTTCGAGTCAGCGGCGCGGTGAAAGTGGCCCTTCTGATCGAGGAGCTGCAGCTTCGCGTTGGCCAGCTCCGGCAGGCCCAGAAGATGGAGACCCTGGGTCAGCTGTCGGGAGCCATCGCCCACGACTTCAACAACCTGCTCCAGGCCATTCGAGGCTACGCGGAGCTAGCCGCGATGGCGGAGCCGGGTAGCGCGGAAGCGAAGGCTGACCTGGAGGAGATCGTGCGGGCCTCCGACAGGGCCGCGGAGCTGACCCGGCAGCTGCTGACCTTCAGTCAGCCCACCCGGGCCAACGCCCGCGTCGTAGATGTCAACGCCTGTGTGCAGCAGGCCCTGCCCCTGATCAAGAGCCTGATGGGGCCCACCATCGAGGTGTCGACCGTGCTCCGGCCCGGCGCCGGGAGGATCGTCATCGATCCGGCCCAGTTCGAGCAGGCCCTGGTGAATCTGTGCGTCAACGGGCGGGATGCGATGCGGGAGGGCGGCTCGGTCACGATCGAAACCGGCAGCAGGACGGACACTCCGGGCCTTGCCAGAGCGCTGGTCTCTGTCGGACCGACGGAGAATGCCCGGCGCCTGGAGACTGTCCCGGTGAGCTACGTCTCGGTATTCGACACCGGCGCGGGGATCGCTCCGGAGATCAAGGATCGGATCTTCGAGCCTTTCTTCACCACCAAGGACACAGGCCAGGGGACCGGGTTGGGGCTTTCGATCGTGTACGGGATCGTGCACGGAGCCGGAGGCGAGATCGCCGTGGAGACCAAGCCGGGCAAGGGCACCGGGGTCTGGCTGGTCTACCCCGCCTCACCGGACAGAGAGGAGAGCGTGGCGGCCGTGGCGGAAACGCCCATCCGCGGCAGCGAGACCGTCCTGCTGGTCGAGGATGAGGCGGCGATCCGCAAGCTGGCCCAGCGGGTTCTGGTCGATGCCGGCTATCGCGTCCTGACCGCGGCCAATGGTGAGGAGGCGCGGGGGCTGTGGCAGGCCAACGAGGGCAGAGTGGAACTGTTGCTGTCCGACGTCACGATGCCGGGAATGTCCGGCGTGGCCTTCGCCGCCGAGCTGGCCTCCGGCCCGAAGCCGCCGCGAACGCTGTTCATCTCGGGCCATCTGGCCGGACCTGGGGGTGGCCCGGATCTGCCGGCCGGGGCGGCCTTCCTGCCCAAGCCCTTCAGCGTCTCGGCTCTGCTCGATGCAGTGCGGGGGGCCCTCGACTCGCCGAAGCCTCGTTGAGCCGGGTGGCTTCAGGGCACCGGCGGCGAAAGCGTTCCCCGGCACGCTGGGGCGGCAGGCACTGCCTGGAGTGCCTACGATAGCGGGGCGTGGCGCACGCCACGCCTGAGCCGGGGGTGCTGTCATGGCCAGGAGACTGAGCCCGGAGAGGCGGATCGTTCAGCAGCGGGCTGACGGACGGTGGGAGATAGTCAAGCCACATCACCGCCGTGCGTCGGCGATAGGCGAGACGCAGCGGGAGGCGGAGGATCGGGCCCGAGCCATCCTTCGCAACCTTGGCGGGGGCGAGCTGACCACGAAAGGTCGGGACGGCAAGATCCGCGAGTCGGACAGCGTCCGGCGGGGCCACCGCTAGGAGGCAGCTCCACCGTGGCCGACGCCAACCAGCTGCCTCCGGCGCCCATCCCCGATGACTTCGCCGACCTGGCAGAGTGCCCGCCCGTGGCCGCCCTGACGACCGTGATGCCGGACGGCTCGCCGCAAACGTCCGTAGTGTGGTGCGATTTCGACGGCACGTACGTCCGGGTGAACACCATGCGGGGCTTCCGCAAGGAGAAGAACATGCGGGCCAACCCGCTGGTGACCCTGCTGTGCTACGACCCCAAACGGCCCCTCCGCTCTCTGGAGATACGGGGCAGGGTCGTGGAGATGACAGAGGAGGGGGCGATGGAGCACCTGGATGGGCTGTGCCTGAAGTACACGGGCGTGGGGCCGTACTTCGGGGCGTGCATCCCTGCCCACTTCCGGGAGACCGAGGTGCCGACACTGTGCCGGATCAAGCCCACGCGAGTGGTGACGCTCGACGCGGAGAGGGATTGATGGCCGAAGCCGGTTCCGTTGCCATCCCCGAGTCGCACCTGGACCTGCTGACCAGGCCCGTTCACGGCGTCCTGACGACCATGGAACCGAACGGCCAGCCGCAGTCGAGCCTGGTATGGGTCGACTTCGACGGCCAGGGCGCGGTCGTGAACACGACCCTGGAGCGCCGCAAGGGTCGCAACATAGCCGCCAATCCAAAGGTGAGCCTGCTGGTCGTCGACCCGGCCGATACATCTCGCTTCATCCAGATACGGGGCCTCGCGGAGCTGGTGACCGAGGGAGCGGAGGAGCACCTGGACCTCCTGACGCGCAAGTACACGTCCCACCCCCGCTACTACGGCTACGTCTTTCCGGCCGGCCAACGGGAGCGGGAGACGCGGGTGATAGTCCGGATCCAGGCCAGGCGAGTGACGCTCGACGCGATTCACGCGTGAGAAGGCGAACTCGGCCATTGACGAGGGAACTGCGGGTTCATACAGTATGAACCGATGGTTCACAGCTCAGATGCCGAGGCTGCCACTTCGTCCGCCTGGACCAGCCTCGGGCCGTGCATAGCCGCGCTGGAAGAGGAGGGGAAGGTCAGGCGCACCTTCTGCCGGCTGGACGAGAGGCGCCAGCGGGCGATCGTGGACGCGGTCCTGGAGGAGGCGACGGAGCGGGGCCCGGCCGCGGTCAACATCAAGATGGTGGCCGCGAGGGCCGGGGTGTCGGTGGGGTCGCTCTACCAGTACTTCGGAGACCGGGAGCAGATGCTCGACTTCACCATGGAACTGAGCGTGCGGTACCTGGTGGACTTCCTGGCGCGGTCGCGACCCTACCTGCTGGCCATGCCCCTTTCGGAGGCCCTGTACTCCTACCTGTCGGTGGGCGTGGAGTGGGGGAGGACGGAGGCGAACCTGGTCCGCTTCCTCGGCAAGGCGGCCTATGAAGGGGACCCGGCGCTGGCGGAGCGGGCGGTTCGCCCGGTGGCGACGGCGATGCGCGAGCTGACCCACGCCATCCTGGCCCAGGCCGCCGAGCGGGGCGAGATCCGGTGCGGGGACCTCGAAGCGGCGGCCCGCCTGGTCAATGCGCTGACCCTGGCTCTCGGCGACAGCCAGCTGCTGCCCTACCTGAACACCTACTTCCAGGTCACCGATGAGGAGGTTGGTCCAGACCGGATCACCGAGGCATTCGTCGAGCTCGTTCTCAAGGCGGTCACGTAGCGAAAGGGACGCCATGCGCCTCATGTTCAAGATCCTCAACAAGCTGTTCATGGTGCCGCTCTTCCGGCTGGGCCTGGGGCCCCTCTTCGGAAACCCGGTTACCGGGTACGTGATGGTCCTGAAGATCATCGGCCGCAAGACCGGGAAGCTGCGCTACGTCCCGCTGAACTACGCCATCTCGAATGGCTCGGTCTACTGCTTGGCTGGCTTCGGCCGACGCTGCCCGTGGTTCCTGAACCTGCAGGCCATCCCGGACATAGACGTCATCCTCCCCGGAGGCGCGATCGCCGGCCACGTGGAGGAGGTCACGGACCAAGCCGAGCGCTCCCTCGTGCTGCGCCAGATCCTCAAGAACGCCGGCTTCGCCACGATCTTCGAGGGCTACGTGCCATTCGTGACGGACCTGGACAGGATCGCCGCCAGAATGCCCGAGCGGCCCGTTCTGCGTATCCGGCCCACCGGCCTGGGCAACGGGGCCCGCGACCCGGGCGGCTGGGCCTGGGTCTGGACGGTCGTGGCGACCGTCCTGGTCGTGGCCCTGATCGTGGGTCTGGTCCTGTAGCGGCCGGGTGCCGACCGTCAGCGGACCCTGACGACGCGCAGCGTGGTCACGCTGCCGGACGCGGGATCGGTGATGGCCAGGTCGAACTCGGTCCCGTTGAAGGCCGTGCAGCGGACGGAGCAGTCGTAGACGCTCCGGTCCTCTTCGGCAGCCTCCGAGAGCCTCTGGGCCAGAGCGCTGGCGTCACCGTCGGTCACGAGAAACCCCGCGCCGTCCAGGGGAGGGGAGTACTGCCCGGACAAACCGAGCGGGCTGCCCCCTGATCCTCCAGCTGAGGTGCCGGGCGCCGGGCGCAGCCTACTCGCTCAGGAGGGAGTCGAGGTCGATCGTCGGGCCTTCCGGGCCCAGGTGCAGCACGAATCCTTGCGCATCCCGCGGGACCTCGAAGGCCCAGCTGCCGCTCCGGGTCTCATCCTCGGAGAGCGGGCCGGCGGGCCACTCGGAGCGGGGATCCAGGATCGCGTAGGCGATCTTGACGCCTCTGCTGTCGGTCGCGTAGGCGCCTGCGGCGATGTCGAAGGGATCCACGCTTGTGCCGTCCCCCGTGCAGTCGAACGACACGACCAGGAAAACGTTGCCGGTCTTCGCCGGCTCGTTGAGCCCCCATCGATCCGCGATCTGGACCGATGTGACTTCGAAGGTGACGCCCTGGACTTCCGCCGACGTCGACTCGGGCTCGCCTCCCGGCAAGACCAGCAGGATCGCGGCCACGACCGCGGCAACCACCGCCGTTGCGACCGTCAGGGCGCCGACGGTCATGCGCCGGCTCTTCGGGGCAGGCTCTGCCGGGACGCCGTCGGGCTGCGCCGCGCCCACCGCCGCTGTCCCAGAGGATCGTCGAGCCATCGCCAGCCTCCTTCGGACTGCGGGCCCGGTCCGGCCGTGGCCCTTGCCTCACCGGGAGTCTAGCGTGCGCCGCCTGGGCGCGAACGCCCTGCCGCCGCTACTGAACCCAGGCCGTCCCGGCTGCGCGATCTCCCGACCCCGGCCCGCATCGTCTTGATGACCCTGGTGGTCTTCGTCGAGTGCGTCTGGGCAGTGGTGTCGTTCGTCGCCGGCTTCTTCGGCTTCCACGGCCTTCGGCCCGATTTCGCCGACTCCAACCCCGATACGTGTGTTCGGCCCCCTGGCGGGCGAGCCCACCCTGGACGTGGCCGGCAACATCTACTTCACCCACCACTACTACGATGGCGACACGCTGCTCGAGGCGGACATCTACGTCTCGCAGCGAGAGGGGGACCTGGAGGCGCTAAGCTGACGGCAGCGAGGCGGACTCGCATGATCACGGCTCTCGTCGAGCACAGGTAGCAAGCGAGACGGAGGGTTTGCTGTGACAGGCACTCGCACCGGGGCGCGCTCCAGATCGGGGGACGCCCGCGTCGGTCGTTTCTGGCGGAGGCTTCACGAATCGGTTGCCGGTGCGGTGGTGGGCGATGAGCCGGCCCTTCGCCTCCTTGCCGTGGCCTTGCTGTCGGACGGGCATGCCCTGATCGAGGACGTGCCGGGCGTGGGCAAGACCCTTCTGGCGCGCTCGTTCGCCCGCTCGCTCGGCCTGTCGTTTGGGCGCGTCCAGGGGACGCCGGACCTTCTGCCGACCGATGTGACGGGATCCACCCTGATCGAGGGCCGGAACATGCGCTTCGTGCCCGGCCCCATCTTCACCAATGTCCTGCTGGTGGACGAGATCAACCGGGCGACGCCGCGGACCCAATCGGCCCTGCTCGAGGCGATGCAGGAACGCCAGGTCTCCGTCGAGGGCCAGACTCGGATCCTGCCCAAGCCGTTCCTGGTGATCGCGACCCAGAACCCCGTCGAGCTGGAGGGAACCTTCTCCCTGCCCGAGGCTCAGCTGGACCGGTTCCTGCTGCGCGTGGGCTTGGGCTACCCCAGCAAGGACGAGGAGCAGCGGATCGCCCGGCGCTACCGCGACGGCGGTGAGCCGCTCGACGACGTGGAGGCGATTGCCGCCCAAGCCGAGCTGATCGCCCTCCAGGAGCTGGCCAGCCGGGTGGCCGTGAGCGAAGCCGTCGAGGGCTTCATGGTGGAGCTGGTTCGAGCTACCAGAGAGCACCGGGATCTGCGTCTCGGCGGGAGCCCGCGATCGAGCGTGGCCCTTTATCGGGCCAGTCAGGCCTGGGCCGCGCTGGAGGGCCGGAGCTTCGTCCTGCCGGACGACGTCTTGTCGGTGGCCCGCCCCGTGTTGTGCCATCGGCTGCTGGTCGACATAGACCGCCAGCTGCGAGGCATCACCGCGGGCAACGTCATGGAGGAAGTGCTGGACTCGGTGCCCGTGCCGGTGCCCGAGCCCCAACGCAAGCGATGAACTGGATCGGGCTCAGATTCGGGCTGGCCTTCATCGGCGCGGGGATCTGGTTCGAGTCTCCGGAAGCGGTGCTGCTCGGGCTGGCGACGCTGCTCATCGTCGGCATCACCCGCCTCTGGAGCCGCGCCGGGTTGCGCGATCTCCACTACGAAAGGAGGATCGCGAGCGATCGGACGGTCTGGGGCGAGGACCTGCCGATGGAGCTCGCCGTCCTGAACGACAAGCCGATCCCGGTGCCGATGGTCTCGGTCGAAGACTTCGCCACTCAGGAGGCGGTCGTGCGCGAGCAGGCCCTCGCTCCGTCTCAGAGATGGGGCCTGGCCATTCTGGCAAGCCGCTGGAGGCTGGGCTGGCATCAGCGGGTCGTCCGTCATTTGACCCTCGCCGCCGACCGCCGGGGCGTGTACTCGTTCGGGCCGGTTCGCGTCACCGTCTCCGACCTGTTCGGCTACGACGAGGTCACCGCCGAGCACGAGGACGATGCCACCTACGTCGTTCAGCCCCGCACCCTGTCGGTCCTGCAGGCCGACGAGCCGCCGGTTCCGGCGGAGCAGGTACGCAGCCGCCACAGTCTCTTCGACGACCCGGCTCTCTTCGCCGGCGTGCGACCGTACAGGTGGGGCGATCCGATGCGCCGCATCCACTGGCGGGCGACGGCCCGGACGGGCGTCACCCTGAGCAAGCGCTTCGACCCCTCTCGAGAGCGGAACGTGCTGCTGGCGCTGGACGTCCAGACGATGTCCGGGTCGATATGGACCAACGACGAGGAGATGGTCGAGGGTCTGATGGTCGCAGCGTCCTCGCTGGCGCGACGCGCCCTGCTGGACGGCGCTTCCTGCGGGCTGGCTGCCATGGCGCTGAGCCGGAGGATCGACACCTTCGCCTTCGCCCCTCCGCGAGCCGGGCGGGAGCAGCTGAGCACCATCGCCCAGCTCCTGGGGCGGCTCCACGCGGCTCCGTTGGCGCCTTTCGAGGTGCTCCTGGCTCGCCTTCCCCGGAGAGTCCCGCTCGGGACGACCATCGTCGTCATCACGGCCCGTGACCCGGGCCCCTACATCGACCTCCTCATGAGACTTCAGCGGCTGGGCTACCCGATCCAGGTGATTGGCCTTGGCCCGAGCGGGCCCAGCAGTGTCGCCCGGGCCCGCTCCATGGGCCTGGCGGCGATGACGGCTTCCTTGACCCCGAACTGGCGGACCGGTGATGCGTTGGTTCTGGCGAGCTGACCTTCTGACTCTGGCCCTGGACAGCCTGCTCGAGGGCAGCCTGGTCGCGGTGGTCTACCTGGCCATCACGCCGTTCACCCGACCGGCAGCCGCACTCCCTCTCGCCGCCTTCTGGCTGACCGCTGCCGCCGGGCTGGCGGTAGCGCGTCTCAGCGCTCGCTGGTGGCGGCTGGAGGACACCGTGCCGCTGCTGGTGGTATTCGCCGGGGCGGGCGGCCTCTACCTGGAGAGGGGAGTCGGCTTCCTGCTGGGGCTGGCGTTGCTGCGCGGCGCCCTGCACGTCGACTCCGACCATGAGAGCGACGTCTCGGTTGACGCCGTCACGTATGCCTTTCCGGTCATCGCCTTCGCCCTGCTAACACACCTGGGATCCGGCACCCCGTTCGTCGGGCCCGTTCTGATCGCCTCGCTGACGTGCCTGATCGCCGGCCTGTTCGCGATCGGGCGCGGCCGGCAGCGCGAGTTCGAATCGCTCGGTCCCGTGGCTCACCGGAGCAGCTTCTGGCCCGCCCTGGGCGCTGGGCTTGGGGTCTGGACTGTGGCTGCCATTCCGATCGCATACGTCGTCGGGACTGTGACGCTTTCCGCAGTGTCCGGTCCGGCTCGTTGGCTTGCGGCCTCGGCGCGTCCGCTTCTGGACAGGGCAGGCGAGGTGTTCGTCTGGCTGTTGTGGCAGTTCGCGCAGTTGATGCCCAAGCCGGATGTCTCTTCCTTGCCGACACCGACGCCCGGCACCAGCCGGACCGCGGCAGGGGCGCCTCCGGTGGTGGGAGAGATCGGAGGGGACAGCCTGTTGGGACTGCTGATCCTGGCCCTATGGCTGATCGTGCCTGCCCTGATCATCACCTTGTGCCTGGTGGTGATGAGGCAGTTGTTCGGGTGGCGACGCGCCGTGGCGCGGGCCCACTTGCCCGAGCCTCCGCCGTCCGCGAGCGGCCCATCACCGTCGCCCCTGGCGCGCGCCCGCGCGCGACTCACGCGGCCACGGGCGGCTCGTCGCAGGACCCTCAGGCGGAACCCGACATCCGCGGCCGAGGCATACCTGGCTCTCCTCGATGACCTGGAGGACCGGGAGAACCTGGCACGGTTACCGACCGAGACACCGCGCGATCACGCCCACCGGGTCGGGGAGCAGGGGCTGGATCTCTTCCCGCTGGCCCTGCTCGCCGCGGACTACCAGCTCGCGACCTACGCCCACGTGGACGTGACGGAGCAGGAGACGGCGCGCGCCCTGGCCCGCTGGCGGCGTTTGCGAGCGCTCGCCGAGGAGCGCCCGCCACCGGGATAGCGGTCCTCGGCGACGAGGGCACCTGGGTGCCTCCGCCCGGAGGCGCTAAGCTGGGGGCAAGGAGGCAGACCGCATGAGCGCAGTCCCGAAGGTGAAGCTCAACAACGGCGTCGAGATCCCGCAGCTTGGGTTCGGCACCTTCCAGATCCCGCCCACCGAGACCAGGGCGGCAACGCTGGAGGCGCTGCGGGCCGGCTACCGGCACATCGACACGGCCGAGATGTACCGCAACGAGCGCGAAGTCGCCCAGGCGGTCCGCGACTCGGGCGTGCCCAGGGACGAGATCTTCGTCACCAGCAAGCTGAACAACGGCTACCACGACCCGAAGGACGCCCATGTGGCCTTCGAGCGGTCACTGGCGGTGATGGAGTTCGACTACCTGGACCTCTTCCTGATCCACTGGCCGATGCCGGGCGTCGGCGATTTCGTCGAGACCTGGAAGGCGCTCGAGGAGATGTACGAGTCCGACCGGGTGCGGGCCATCGGTGTCTCGAACTTCCAGACCCACCATCTCGACCGCCTGGCCGCCGAGACCTCCGTCACGCCGGCGGTTAACCAGATCGAGATCCATCCCTACTTCACCCAGGACGACCTCCGGGCCTACGACAGGGAGCGCGGCATCGCCACCGAGGCCTGGTCGCCGATCGCGCAGGGCGACGTCCTGGGCGATCCGATCATCACCGGCATCGCCGGGCGCGTCGGCCGTACCCCGGCCCAGGTCACCCTGCGCTGGCACATACAGCGCGGCGACATCGTCTTCCCCAAGTCGGTCACGCCCGCTCGAATGGCCGAGAACTTCGCCCTCTTCGACTTCGAGGTATCGGCCGACGACATGGCGGCCATCTCGGCCCTGAATCGCCCGGACGGCCGGCGCGGCCCGAACCCGGACGAGTTCAACCTGATCCCGGAAGGGTAGGGGAGCGCCGCCAACCTGAAGGCGGCGAGCCGGATCAGAACTGGTTGATGAAGCTCCACACTTCGGGCGGGACCCAGCTCGTGCTCTGGC
>Ga0307439_1001812_pt1 | contig 13094 bp, 9 predicted proteins | sample SalMarWE160490MG_FD_202142 | JGI IMG/M metagenome (GOLD analysis project Ga0307439, IMG submission 202142) | Salt marsh sediment microbial communities from the Plum Island Ecosystem LTER, Massachusetts, United States - WE1604-90 | ecosystem: Environmental > Aquatic > Marine > Intertidal zone >... | reverse complement strand
TTGCTGGTTAGAAGTGTTAAAAAATAATGCCGATTTGAAGTAGGGTCACAATGACGTTTCCGTCACATTTAGTTGTGTATTCGACGATTCTTTGGATTGCCGGAGCGGAAATCTTTACGGTTTATGGAGCCCCGAACGTTGGGATTTGGCTTCATGCCATTCTCCTCTCGCTGCTCATCATTCTGGGTTTTTTCGAGAAAAGCCGGCCACTTGCTCGCATGCAGTTGTGTCTGGCTTTTGCTCCATTAATTCGTGTGATTTCCCTGTCGATGCCGTTAGCTAACTATCGCTTGGTTTATTGGTACTTGTTGACTGGAATACCGATTTTCTTGTCGGCGTTTGCGACGATCCGCTATCTTCGCCTGCCCCGTGAACGATTCGGATTGCAGGCCAACTGGTCCTTGGGGCAGTGGCTTGTCGGCCTGACCGGTCTGGGATTGGGCTATATCGAATACATTATCCTGCAGCCCAATCCTCTCCTCTCGGAGACCAGCTTCCTGGCTGTGCTCGAAGCGCTGCTTATCCTGGTGATCTTTACTGGGTTGGCGGAGGAGGTCGTTTTCCGCGGGTTGATGCAGCACGCCACGGAGCGGGTCTTCGGTGGAGCGGGCGTCGTCTACGTGGCGGCCATCTTCGCCGTACTGCACCTGGGCTATCGCTCGCTCGCCGACCTGATCTTCGTCTTCCTGGTGGCGCTGTTTTTCGGCTACTACGTACGGCGCACACGCTCTATTTTAGGCGTGACCTTAGCGCATGGTTTGACGAACGTCTCGTTGTTTCTCATCTTTCCCTTTCTGATTGGACATGCTGTGGTAGGCGGCGAGGAAGTTGGACCTTCCATGATTTCGCCGCCTCACGCCACGTCGACGATGACCCCTACACCGTTCCAGCCCTACACACCTACCCCGTTCATGCCACTCGAGCCGACACCCACGGAAAGCAGCACACCTACGCCGTATGGAACCCCGGAGATCGAAACCGTCGAGCCCACAGCAACTAGAGAAGAGTCAGCATATTCTCCCCTTCATCTCGATGTGTCGGACCTCAATATTCACCCATGCGAGTATTCAAATTCAATGATGTTCTGTAATAGCACTCAAGTAGACTGGCGTTTTTAGCGATTGTGTGCGAGGTTAATACATAGCTCGCAGGTCGAAAGACCGAGTGTTTTGCATAAACACACTTTGATTCTATCTTTCTGCGCTCTTTAATGGAGGTATCCGATGAAGAAAAAAAGACCGAGACTGCGGATTATCCTTCTGCTGCTGTTGCTCATCGTTGTCCTGCTTGCCGTCTGCCTGTTCACGGATTTCTGGCGTGCCCCTCTCGATGCAGTACTCAATCTGGCCACTTCCGGAGGGACGTTCTGTGGGCACTCAGAGCCCATGCAGGTGCTCTTCTTGTTGACCGATCGATCGGACAGCGGAACATCAGACCGCCTACTTGCGCTGCGGTTGATCGAAGTGGATTTTCCAAACCAAACCGTCGCTTCGATTTACTTCCCCAAAGAACTTAATCTAACCATCGTAGCTTTGTCGGACGTCGGCTTCGATCAAATCCGTTTGGACGAAATCTATCGCGTGGGTTTAGAGGTACAGGAAAATAATGTCGCAGCGGCGACGAATCTGGTGGCGCAGGCCCTTTATGACACATTCGGTGTGCGGCCAGATTACTACGTCACGCTCGACCTCGACCAATTCGTGGAGCTAATCGATGTGGTCGGTGGAGTCGACGTGGAAATCCTGGCGGAATACGATGCTACAGATGTCGGTTTGGGGTACTTTCATCCTGGTGTGCTGCACATGACCGGTGATGTGGCGTTGGCCTTTTCTGAAGCAGCGACACCGCTCGCGCGCTGGGACGGCTTCGAGCGGCAAACGCAGGTGTTAAAAGGCTTGCGTGACGAAGCGCTCGAACCGAGCAATTTACTCAAGGCACCAGAGTTGATCCAATCGTTTCGCCAGGCCGTAACTACCGATTTGAGTCCTGAATTGGGCATGGATTTGATCTGCCTAGCCGAAGCAGTTACCGCGGAGAAAATATCTTATTATGGTGTGGATGATACCTACGTGATCCCCAACACGGATGGCTCGCTGACACCGCGCAGCGACCGAGTTAAGGAGTTATTACTGGAAGCATTCGGTAATTAACATTTGGAATATAAGGGATCGTGGTTCAAAATTGAATCAATCTGCACCTGGTTTCTGAAACCAGATCATCATTCAAGTTCGAATATATAGATACGGCGATCCGCCGCTCCCGCTGCGAACCAGCGCCCATCAGGTGAGAAAGCCATGCCGTTGATCACTTTGGTATCGATGGGCAGCTCCGCTTCGAGACGCCAATCCTCCCAGGACCAGAGTTGAACCTGGCTTTCGAGACTCAGGGCGACGGTCTGCTTATCCCCCGAAAAGACTAATCCGCGCAATCCGGGATATTCAACCTGCAGTGTTTTGACCTCACGCCAGTTGGTCGTGTCCCAGACTTTGATCGTTTCTTCGTAGCCTCGTGAAACCAGATAGCGGCCGCCCTGGATGAAGGTGAGCGATCCAACAGCAGTTTGATGCCCCGCTAGTTTGCCGGTTGGCTCGCCCGAGGGCAAGGACCACAGGGTGATATCATCACCCAATCCGGCAGTGGCCAAGGTTTTACAATCAGGCGAGAAAGCAAGTGCGGATAAGTTTTTCTTGCCTGCCGCGATTGTGATTGCTCCTTCGCCAGCGAGTGTCCATATTGCCACCCGGCCTCCGTAAGAGGCGGCGCCGACCCACTTGCCGTCCGGTGAGATTTGCACCGCCGAAACCACTTTCTTGCGGTCCTGCAGGGTGATGCGTTCGGTCCCGGTGGGAAAATCCCATAATTTAACGGTATTGTCCGAGGAGCCAGTGGCCAGGACAGTGCCGTCCGCTGAGAGTGAAAAGCTGTTGACGCTGTTCTGGTGTCCTTCGAATGTGCTCAGTAGTTGCCAGTCAGGAGCTGACCACAATTTAACGAGGTTGTCCATTCCGGCAGAAATGAGAGTTCTGCTGTCGCTGGTGAAAGCCAAGTCCAGGACGTAACTCGAGTGTGCTTTGAAATTATGAGTTTCGTTCATGCAAGATCTCTCCCGCTCGGACCCAATAATGCCACAAATCCGACAACGCTACTGCGGGTATACCCAGGCATTGAACAAATCGGATAGATCACACTGGCAGGTTTCCTCGGCGAGTTGTTGAAAATTGGCGGCGGTACCAATACCCCACTTGTTGTTCTCGAAATAGATACGCATGAAGGTATCGAAGGTTTCTTGCCCCATCTCCTGGGCCAGGGCTTCGAGGAAGAGCGGGCCGCGTCCATATACGATGGCGCCATACTCGCGAGGATCGTACTCGCCAGTCGGCAGGCCAATGGGAATCCCCGTTTTTTCGACACGTTCCCAACGGCCCACCAAAGAATCTCGGAATCCCTCCGCGCTCTCCTCCCCATAACGATCCAGGTAGTACGTCCAGGTGGCGTATTGTGTAAGCGCCTCGTCCATCCAGGGCTCATCGACCTGGTCGCTGCCGATGGTGTTGTAGAACCATTGGTGTCCGATCTCATGCGCCAGTGTGGACTCGAGGTAGACCTCTGCCGGCAGTCCCGCGATCTCCGCGTCCGCATCGTACAAGCCAATCGAGATAGCAACGGTGTTGGGATATTCCATGCCCAGGGCTTGCATCGGCGTAGCGACAATTTCCAGTTCGGTATAGGGATAAGCGCCAAAGCGCTTGCTGTAACCGCGTAGCGCTTCGCTGGCGATTTCCAGGGCGGTGTTGGCAGAAGGAAGTATATCCGCAGGCGTATAGCTGTAGATTGTCGTTTCGCCGAGCGAGGTGCTCGTGACTTCGTAGTCCTTCACGGCGGCGATGTAGAAGTCGCGCACGGGTCCGGCAGCGAAGGTGGCGGTTTGCAGATCGTTCTGTGCGCTGTGTTCCACTTCGACGCCGGAGGCGATGAGCGTCAAGTTTTCTGGAGCTGTTACGCGCACGAGGTAGAAGCTTGCATCGAAATAGGTTAAATCGCCGTGGGCGGGTGGTATCTCGATGTTCCAGCCTTCGTCATCGTACACGGGAATGACGGGATAGAGTTCCTGCATCACCACAACGTCGGCGAAGGAGCCAAACAACCCGTAATTCCCCGACATTTCCAAGGGCAGTTCGACGGAAAATTGCATTTCGATGTGGATTTCTTCGCCGGGTTTCAAAGGGGTTGGCAGCGAAACGCGCAATGCACTGCTTTCGAGTTCATATGTTGGATCTGTTCTCGTTCCCCCCACTTTGAGCGCAGAAATAGATGCTGAGCCACCCGAAATGTTGGGGTAGAGGCGGAAGTACACTTCTTCGAGGGATTCGTCTTCGCGATTGGTGTAAACCACTTCCTGCCAGCCGTCGACGTGCTGCAAATCCTGGTCGATCTCCAGGTCGATGCGGTACGTGCTGCGGTATTCCAGTTGTTCCAGCGTGGCTCGTTCGGACTCGATCAGACCGGAGTAGAAGAGACTTCGATCGTCGAGGTCGCTGTCGAAAAGCGTGGATGAGGATGTCGTCTGATCGGTTGACGGAGCGGCGGCTGTTTTTGTTGTCTCCGTCATTTTCGGTTTACAGGCCGCGAGGAGCTGTACGCCGACGATCAAGAAGATCGCCAAATGTTTTCTCATGCGGATCTCCATCCTAGAGCTGTGTGTATACTTTACCATGTCTTGGATCAGCGGCTTTCGATATGAAATCGCCAGGGAGCTCCGCGGCCGACCACGAAGCTCCCTGGCGCGAATCAGCGGTTGAAAAAGGCGGTAAAGAACCGGCCGGCCGAGAAGGGTTGTCCCGAGAGCAGGTTCTGAGCCTGGAACATGCGGGCCGAAGCGCGCACGATGAGTACGGCGGTGAGGGCCATCAGCACGGCCCCGAGGGGTAGCTGCCAGAACGGTACACCCCCAATTGTCAGACGCATGATCATCGCCACGGGCGCTGTGAGCGGAAACAAACTCAAACCGGCGGCAAGCGGGCCGTGGGGGTCATTTTGGCCGATCGGCGTGACCACGATGATGTAGCCCAGCATGAGTGGAATGATGATCAACCAGACCGCGGAAGAAGCGGCTTTCATGTCGGGGACCAACGCACCGGCACCGGCCATCAGGCTGGCATATATGGCGTAACCCAGCATGAAGTACACGATGCCCCAGGTGATAATTGAAGATGGGATATGGAGCTCTTCTGGCAAACCCAGGGTTGAGCCGCCGAACTTTAATAACGCATAGATCGTTCCGATCCAGGCGGCGGATTGCAGCAGACCGGCTACTCCCAGGCCGATGATTTTACCTGCGAAAAGTTCCTGTGGCTTCACGGTGGCCATCAGAATCTCAATCACCCGATTCTTCTTTTCGGTGGTAACACTGCCAATGAGCATGCCTGAACTGATGTTGATGAGCACGAAAAAGAGGATCACCATAATCATCGGCAGCATATTAACCAACGCATTCGACTCACAGGAACTGCCCGGCGTGGAGCAATCCTCTTCCCCGTAGGTTGGGGCTTGCGTTTCGGGGGACAGATTGGTGGCTTGCAGATTCATCGGGTTCCACACTTTTCCAGCCAGGGCCTGATCCCCCTCCAGTAGGTTCAGCACCAGGGTTAACTTCATGATCCATTCCTGACTGTCCGACATGGATGGGGATGGGTCGGGATGCACGTAGATCAATTCGCCACTTTCGATGTAATCCTGGGGAATGATGTAGTAGGCGGTGATCGTTTGATCGTCCAGGGCAACCTGGGCATCATCTTCCGATGTGTAGGGGATGAGAACATCTTCAGGAATATCCTGGGGAATCGCCTCGATCAATCCCGCCTGATCCACATATCCCTCAACTTCGAGTTCGGTCATATCCATTGCGGATGTGTCGTCGACATCAGGAGAGTCCTTTTTAATCAGATTGACCACGGCGAAGATCAATACCACCAGAATGGGTATCCCGAACGCAATGAATAGAAAGGATTTCCTCTGGAGAGTTGTGGTTAACTCGTAGCGCATGATCAGGCCGGTTTTCGTGTTCATGACGAACTCCTTTCGGCCAGAGATGGTTTGCGTCGAAAGAGCTCGCGTATATGTAGCCGCTGCCCGTAGCGCAGCATCCCCAGCCGGAAGGCACGGCTGGCCAACCACAAGGCACCGAAGGCGGATAGCGTTTGTACTGCGGCGCTAAGCGCGATTTGCCAGTAGGGAATGTCAGTGAAAATACTGCGCAAGCCCGTACTGAGCAGTGCCGTGAAAGGCAGTATGCCCAGCAGGGTGGTTTGAATTCCCAGAGGGTTTTCGATGATCATTACGATCATGTACAAGGGCAGCATGTGAAGGATAAAGAACAACGATCCTACCGCTTGACCCTCCTGAGCTTCTGTTAAGGTCGATCCGAGGGTGAACATCAATCCTGCAGCGAAAACATAGCTGGGAATGGCGATTACGATCACTTTTATAATGGCGAGCCAGTTGACGGTTAGATCTTGAAACCACGTCAGCCCCAGCATGTCCCCACCGATGGCAATGGTGAGTACGGCGATCAGAATCCAGGTGGCCAGCTGCGTTAGGCTGATGACTACGATGCCAAGCACCTTGCCAACGACCAAGTCAGTTATGGATACGGAGGTCACAATGACTTCGATGGTGCGGTTCTCCTTCTCTTCAATTACACCATTCATCAAGTACCCCGAACTGAACAGAAGCAGGAATACGAAAGACACGCTGGTAAAGAGGGGCAGCATCGAGCCTAGAGTCGGTCCCCCGGCGGGCATTTCGATGTTGCCGCCCGGTGAACGGATAGTCATGCGTGTGCCTTCGATCAACCGCTGCGCGGTTTGAGGTGGATACTCGGCCAGAAGATTGAATTGCAGGAAATTGTTCCACTGGCTCGTGGCGTTATATGCGGGTTCTTCCAAGTAAAACAGCTCGACATTCGATGTGGTCAGGTAATCCGCCGAGAGCACATAATAGGCCTGGATCTCCTCGGCCTGCAGCGACTCACGTGCCGTTTCCTCGGATTCGAAGGCGAGGATGGGAACGGCATCGGATGGTTCGGAGACTGAAATTGGTTGATCCAGCAAACCCGAGTGGTCGACGTACCCGATGGGGGTGGAGTCTTTTTGAAGGTTTTCAACGATCAGTCCAATGCCGACGTTGAAGGCCATCATGAGGGGCACGCTGAGAAGCGCCAGGATGAAGCTCTTCTTGTAGACGTTGCGCCTGAATTCGTCCTTTGCAATCAACCAGAGCTTCGACATCATGACTCTCCTTCTTCCACCACGTGGATGAAGATCTCATCCAGGGTTGGGAGTGCGATCTCGAATTTCTCAAGCGTTACACCTTTTGCCAGCAGGGCTTGCAGCACTTGCTGCGGAGACACGTCGGAAGCCAGGGTCAATCTCAAGGCGTTGTTATGCGGCGCTATGTCTTCGACACCCGAGATCTCCGGCAGTTCGCCGGTGACACGCACCAGAACGGCATGCCCGGTATAACGGCGGCGGATGTCATCCAGGGGTCCGTAGAGCACATCGCGCCCTTCGTCGATGAGCACGATGCGATCGCAGAGCTCTTCCACCTGGTGCATTTGGTGTGTCGACATGAGGATTGAGGTTCCCTGGTCGCGCAACTCACGCATGACATCTTTTACCAATTGTGTGTTGAGGGGATCTAGAGCGGCGAAAGGTTCATCGATGATGATCAACTCCGGCTCGTGCAGCAAGGTGTTGATAATCTGTGCTTTCTGCTGCATGCCCTTGCTGAGTTCTTTCACCTTCTTTTGTTTGTGCTGCGTGAGGTCGAAGCGTTTCAGGTATGGTGCGAGTCGGTTCTGGGCTTCGGTTATCGAGAGGCCCTTGAGCGTGCTCAGGTAGGTTAAACAGCGTTCAAGCGGTGCATCCTGATAGAGACCACGTTCCTCGGGCATGTATCCGATTCGGTTTTTCTTTGCTTCGCACATAGGTCCATCGAGGATCGAAACCGAACCGTGATCCGGTTTGAAGATGTCCAGCAGCAAGCGTATCGTGGTCGTCTTGCCGGCGCCGTTTGGTCCAAGCATGCCAAAAATTTCGCCGCGGTTGACCTCGAAGGAGACGTCTGCTACGGCTTTAACGTCGCCAAATGATTTGGCGACGTTATTGATCTCAACTGCGCGCATATTGTGGTTTCCTTTCTTCGAAACATGCTTTACTTGAATGGATGTCGAAAGTGTTTCACAAGAGATTCGATCATACCATCCTCGGCCAATTTGGAGCAATCATCACTCATTTTGAACGATCTTGCCTACCATGAAGCTGACGACATGGCTACTTTGACCTGAAGACATATGTCACCCTCCAGCAGGGATAGGTAAATAGTTCATGGAAATGTATATCGAGGATGAGATCTATACGCTGCCGACGTGTACAAAGGCTATCGCGGCTTTTCGGTCACGCTTAGTTGAGTTCCGGGTCATAATGATTCTGGTAACGACAGGTCTCATTCATGGCGAAGTAATAGCATGTATTCCTGTCAGTCTGCAAATCCAATCCTTGACCAACCACGAACGAAAGTGATTTCTTCGGTGTCATCACGCGGGCGGCGTTCAATGTCACACTGATCGATTGGGCATCGAGGATGCTGAAGATCTGCGCTTGTCCTTGATCGACAGGCCAACCGATCATCCCCGGGCTGAGTGGGATCGATGCCCTGGCCGCGGATGACGTGATCCACTTCGATCACCAGCTGCGAAGTGCGGTACTCACTCAGGTTCTGAAGTGTCTGCGACAATGTGTCCAATCTCTGCTCATCTGCCGGATTGAGTGGTTAAACGTGGAGCGAAAAGCAACAAATCCAGGCTAGAAACAAACACTAACTCGGTGTTGGAGATCATATTTGCGTTAAGGATATGCTACCATTGAAATTTGGAAAGAGCTTCGCAACGTCACACAAGAGATTAAGCGTCCTCCGGTAACAGGTTCGAAATTCTTCCAGATCTAGTGCCGGACACTGCCCGGCATGCTTGCAGTCAAGCTATCCCCAAAGAAAGCAATCCTCATCGCTCCATCTCCGAATCGAGCACCACACCGGCTGGCGATTTTATCTCAACCAACCTTCCGTGACAAAGCGACACGCCGTTTGAATGTGCCCCCCCAATGTGCCCTTGGGAGCATGACACTACACCCCATTGTCAAATATACTGCTTTCAACGGCAAATTGAGGCCTATCATGCAATCTAGAACTTTACGTGAGAGCAAGATCGCCAGCACGGGCCGACGATCTCAGCAACGGAATCGGAAAAACACCGAGGAGTTGCTCTACCACCTGGGCCATTCGGCAGTCGATCTGTATATCCGCACAATGCTACGGGTGGACATTCGGTGGCACGCCCCACTGCCCAGCGGCCCGAAGATTCTGGCCGTCAACCACCCCACCACCACAGACCCGATCTACCCGTTGGGTTTTCTCCCCGAGCCAGTGAGCTTTTTAATTACAGCCGCTTCCTTTGACGTACCCATTTTCGGGCGCCTCCTGCGAGACGCAGGCCATCTTCCTGCCATCCGCAGCAGCGCTGGAGCGACGGTCGATGTCATCGCCTGGGTTGCCTTGCGCACTAGAGCCCCCGCTATCCCCATCGGTATCAGTCTTCAGCGAGATCGAATCCATGTCAGGCAATGCGAAGCAGGAATAATTGCAGAACGCTCGGGGGGCGATGGGGTTTTTATTAGAAAGAAAATCGTTTCATAGGGTCCATACTCGTGGGGGTGTCTTGTCTCTGTTTATCTTTGGCTGTCCACATTTTTATTTGGAAACACGTCAACCTTGCCAAGTTGGCTGACCATCTGGCACCGCTCACGCCGGGAAATGTAGACCGAAATTGAAGATATTGTTGCGTTCAATAATCGCGATCGAAACGAGGTCATAAGAGGTCATAAGATGAAATGCCCTGAATGCGGACACGATTTAGATAGCGAGTTTATCCGATGCAGTTCTTGCGGTAAGCTATCCCTGACCTGGGGGGAATTAAAATCGCGAGAGAATTACGAGTTCCTACTTACCTGGCTTGAAGACAACGCCTCATCGTTGGGGAGTAAAACCTTTTTACAGCTTCGTGATGCTGCAAAGCGTGAATTCGAATCTAAACAAGAGTCCATAACCGCGAAGCCGCGCATGGACTCCGAAGATATTATCTCAGACAAGCCTTCTCAGGAGCCACTTTCACAGGATGAGATCGAATATCTCCGCGGCATCGAGGCTACCCTTGATCTGCTGCCGGGTTGGGTTCAGCGGGGATGGCTCGAGCATTCTATCTCGAATGCCGTACATGATTTCCTGGCGCAGAAGGTAAAGGATATACGGGAGAAGCATACAGACCCGCAGGTGACACTCGAAGCGATGAATGAGGAGGGCGTGATCGATTTCATCGTCCAGCGACTGCCTTCCTGGCGAAAAAGTCCTCAAATCGACACTCATGTGTGGCGGGCGTTGTACGACACCCTGGAAAGTGCACGTAATGCCCTATCGGCATCTCCCGCACGAGTCGCGGGCCAGGCTGCACAGGTCATCGCATCGCCGGTCAAGGAAAGCAAGGTGCTTCCAGAGCCTGCATCACGTCCCGAGTATGGGATACCGAAGATCGATTGGGCGAAATGGTGGCAAAAAACCTGGCAATTGGTGGTCTCTGGAAGATTGCTGCGAGGTTTACTTTATCTAGGTGCTTTCATGATCGTGGTCTCGGCTGCGGTGTTGGTGATCAGTTTTTGGGACATCTTTCCATCGTTCATTCAGCTGCTATTCATCTACTCCGTCCCCACCATTTTCTTTGTGGCGGGCTGGCAAGTGCGCACACGACTTAAATTGCCGGTCGCCGGCGGTGTTCTGACAGGCGTGGGATCGCTTTTACTGGCTGTGGATTTTGCAGCCGTTTATCAGTTCGGTGGGCTTGCCGAGTACGTAGATGTGACCACTTACTGGTTCTTAGCCTCTCTATTCTGTACTCTCATTTATATTTTCACGGCGCTCCGTCTACGAGCTGAATTCTTTGGGTACATCATGCTGGTTGGTGTGATCAGCACGCTCCTGTCTTTTTCGCGATTGCTGCGCCTACCACTCGAATGGCAGATCGCAGTGCTTGCACTTTCTGGGCCTTTGATGGTTCGAACGGCGGTGGAATTGAACTCTCGCGGGGTTGAATGGCGGGAGCTTGGACTTGCGGTGAAACGTATAGCACAGTTGGTCTTGCTTGCCTGCATTGTCCTTATTCTTTTCGTCCCAGGCCGATCGATGTTCGGGCAGACGATTACTTACCTGTTCGCAACGATCGGTTTTGGCTTGCTGGCCCGGGATTTTCCGGATGCGCTTTACGCGCATGGTGCCGTGTGGACATCTGTCGGCACCTATGTGTCGTTCTTGCGCTTGGTGGATATTCCCAATGAATGGTACGCCACAGCAGCGGGTATGTTAGCCATCCTCTTTGCTTTCACTCGTCAAACCGCATCGCGTAGATGGAAGGAGGAAACAGATTTTGAAAAAAATAGCCTTCTGGCGTTGCGCTACGCACAGTGGTTATTGGTTGGTTTCGCCGCTGTTGCAGGATTTGCGAGTTTATTGATAGACCGTTGGGCGGCGGTCGTGGCGTTATCGCTGGTGTCGTTCTTGCTGGGCTGGAATGCCTACCTCGATCAATGCCCGATCCTGGTTTTATTCGGCAGCGGGTTATTCGTCGTGCCGTTCTCGTTGGCACTCGATCAAATATTTCAAGATAACCAGGTGATACAGGCCGCCGCCTGGTTGATGGTTGCATGGGTGGGATTGGCTTTGGCGTATGTGGGGTTGGCGACCACATTGCGTAGTGCGGCGCGATATGTAGCCGGATTGAACCGATGCACTCATGGCCTTGCGCCAGCCGCACTCTTGGGCCTGGCGGCTCATTACGTCATCAATTTCGATTCATGGCGCAACGGGCCGACCCTCGTCGCGCTGGGGGGGATGATCGTCTTTTATTTCGTTTCAGCCATCCTCCATGAACGCAGGTCCTTGTTTGGTGTGTCAGAACACCTGACGGGGTTACCATCGTGGTTGGTTACAACGTTCTTCCTGTGGCCAGTGGGATTGTTGGTGCCGATATTCCTGTGCATCGCCTGGTGGGGAAGTGTGCTCAAACTAGAATGGTTGGGGACGGCGCTTGCAGGACTTGGGTTAATGTACGTGGGTATAGGCGAGTTGTTACGGAGACGAAATGGAGATTATCGAATTACTCCTCATACACTCGCTTATCCGCTCGTCATCAGCAGTGTCTTCATTTCATACGGAGAGCGCTGGGCGTTGATCTTCTCGCTGTATCTCGTAGTAATCGTGGCAGCCACATTAGCGCTTCTATATAGGCGAGTGGAGGATATGTTCGTCGCAGCGCTACTATTCTTCTTGCCTGTTTATTTGTGCCTGGACATCTCTCCTCTGACTACACACGCATATTCTCTGGTATATGCACTCCTGGCGAGTTTGGGATATACCCCCATCGCACTCCTGCTGGACAAATACGATAAGCAAGTCGCCTTACCCGTACATGCCATTGGATACACCATTGCGGCCTTTGCCGTGATGGGTTCGATGCTTGGACGGTTTGGATTCTATGAACTCGATGTTCCCTGGGTTGGTTTCGTGACACCGCTGATCGTATCGGGCTTGTGGCTTTTCAATGCGTTGCGGTCCAAGGAAGGTATGTTTGCCTGGGCGGTCGCAGTGACGTTTCCGATCGCTTTCGGGCAGTCGCTCACGTTGTTCAATGTCCCAAGGATTTATCATCCGATTATGTGGGTTGGCTTGGCTTATGTCTATGTGTTCATCGACCGCTGGTTGGTGCATTTGGGTGAAAAAGATGCCGACGCTGGTGGTATCTTTCGTATTCCGTTGCAGGGTGTCAGTATCGGGTTGTCGGGTCTGTGCTTGACGCTGACAATCCCAGACACTGTTGCAGCATTCTTCGCAAGTCAAACGGAAAGACTGTTGTTGCCGATCCTTGCACAAGGGCTGGTTATTGGTCTGGCTACTTTCACGGCCTACCTGTACCAAAAAAGGTGGCTTGCATTTGT
>Ga0307439_1001809_pt1 | contig 13105 bp, 15 predicted proteins | sample SalMarWE160490MG_FD_202142 | JGI IMG/M metagenome (GOLD analysis project Ga0307439, IMG submission 202142) | Salt marsh sediment microbial communities from the Plum Island Ecosystem LTER, Massachusetts, United States - WE1604-90 | ecosystem: Environmental > Aquatic > Marine > Intertidal zone >... | reverse complement strand
ACGATTTTAAGAGAAAGATATTTCCTGGAATGACTCACTGGCAGCATCCTTCCTGGTTTGCTTACTTCCCGGCGAACAACAGTCCGCCTTCGGTCTTGGCTGAGCTGCTGACAGCCGGGATGGGGGCACAGTGTATGATATGGGAAACCTCTCCGGCAGCCGCAGAGCTGGAAGAAGTGGTGATGGAGTGGCTGAAGTCCATGCTTGCCCTTCCAAAGGGAATGGCAGGGGTCATCCAGGATACAGCCTCCACTTCTTCGCTGGTAGCTTTGTTGACTGCGAGAGAAAAAACCACTGGATTCAAAAGCAATGCAAAAGGATTTAAAGAAAAACTTGTGGTTTATTGTTCTGAGGAATCTCACTCGAGTGTGGAAAAGGGAGCTAAGATAGCGGGCTTTGGAAAGGATAATGTAAGGAATATCTCCACAGATAAAGATTATGCCATGCTTCCGGAGGAACTTGAAACATCCTTATTGGAAGACATGAATAAAGGAATGATACCATGCTGTGTGATCGCAACGGTTGGGACGACATCTTCTTCTGCCATAGATCCTCTGGATAAGATTGGAGAAATATGCAAGCGCCATAATGTCTGGCTTCATGTGGATGCTGCTTATGCGGGCACAGCTTCCGTGCTTCCGGAAAAAAGGTGGATGTTCAAGGGAATAGAATATGCGGATTCCTTCGTATTCAATCCTCATAAGTGGATGCTGACTAATTTTGACTGCTCCGCTTATTTTGTTAAGGAGCCCGATCTTCTTGTGCGCACGTTTGAGATCCATCCCGAATACCTAAAAACTGGCGTGGACAGCCAGGTAAAGAATTACAGGGACTGGGGGATCGCTCTCGGAAGAAGATTTCGTGCCTTAAAGCTGTGGTTTGTTCTCAGGTATTACGGGATTGAGGGCATTCAGGAAATGGTTCGAAAACACATAGAACTAGCGCAATCCTTTAAGGATAAAGTTAAAGGCAGCCCCTCTTTTGAACTCATGGCGCCCGTGCCTTTAAGCCTTGTTTGTTTCCGCTTGAATGACGGAAGAAGTGAAGAGGAACTGGATAGGATGAACCGGAGACTTTTAGGGGTGGTGAATCAAACAGGCAAGCTGCATATGACGCACACCACGCTCAAGGGGAAATATGTGATCCGGCTGTGTGTGGCATCAAGGACCACGGAAAAAAAGGATGTGGAAAGAGCTTGGGAATTGATAGATGAAAAAGCCCGTGAGATCCTCACTCCGTCTTCCACGTGAGCTCTTTATCCGGATCCACGAAGCGTGCATAGAATCCCCAGCCCCCTCCTCCTTGAAGAACTTTTAAAAGCAGTGTGTTCTTTCCTTTATTCAGATTGGCCTTGATTTTATCCTGGTCAGGATAAGCCCCTCTGTATGCGGGATTCATATGGACCGGTTCGTTGTTCAGCCATATTTTGATCCCGTCATCGCTTCCTATGAGAAGAGTGGCTTCTCTGTCGTCGGGCGAATAAACATACGCCAGGGCATAGGCCACAGCTCTTTCATTGGGGCTTATCATCCTCTGCAGGGGAATAAAGCCTGATTTATCCGCGGATGCGGTTTCCCATTTGAGTTTTTTGCTGTCTTTTCCAGGATATTCTTCAGAAAGGCTCAGTTCCTTTTCCGGGGGATAAGATTTATGCAGCCAGGACATATCAGGCGCATCAAAAGGTCCTATGATATTCCATTCCCTTATGTAACGCTGGGCACATGGAGAAATAAAGGCGCTGACAAAACCGAATTCTTTTTCCACTGCATCAGAGTCACTGCCTTTTCCTGCGATAGAGAGGGAAAGAGTGTTTTCTCCCGGATAAAGACGGATATTTTCAAAGGTTATTTTGCTGATTTCCCTGTGGGATACCGGTTTCTTTAAAAAAATCTTCTGCCTTGGCTGTGATGACATTTTCGGGTTTTATGTCCAAGGGAAATTCTTGAATGATCAAATCCTCTCTTAAAATTTCTTCAGGCATATTGGGATTGGTATAGGTGATGGAGGATGGCGTATTGGCCACAAGGTCCTCTTTAAGTGACTCGGCCTCTTGAGTAATGATGGCTATGTACAGATTTTTATAGTTGAGATACTTTTTTATAGCTGCGTTGACTTCCTCGATTTTTATTTTGGGTATCCTTTCCCGTGCTTCTTTAAGAAAGTCTTTATAACCATAGTATCTGGAATCAATCTGCCACCCCAGTCTTTCGTCCAGAGTCTGGGTATAGAGTTTCGTGTAATTGACAAGGTATTTTTTGGTGAGTTCGAATCTCTCTTCCGGGATTCCCTCTTCGATAAGTATTTTCAGCTCTCTTATCGTCTGCCTGAGGACGAAATGCCGGTTAGAGTTTGCTAAAGGCCTTATCCAGATTGAAAAGTACTGCTGTTGCCTGCAGTAATTGGTTGCAGGGAATTTTCCTCGTCCTTCAATAAAATGTTCAATGTAGGCGTAGTCACCGTAATTCTGTCCCCTCTCCTCTCTTATTTTCTGGAAAAGATGAGACAGATGCTGTCTGTGTTCGCCGAAATGGGAGGCAGCAATCCACAGGGCAAAGAAATCAGGATGTGATTTGGTTATGGAAATCGGGAATCCTAAGGAAAGAGCTGTAGCCGGTGTGTTTTTATCCGCTATGACAATATGAAGGCCTTCGGGCATCTGCTGTTCGGGAAGAGTGCGTTCAGGGGTTTTTCCTGGCGGCAGGACGGAAAAATCGGATATGACTTTTTTTGAGAATTCAGCAGGGTATCCGCCGGCGATCCCTATGGTCATATTTCCCTGGACAAAGTGATTTTCATAGTAATTTTTCACATCATCCAGGGTGAGGCTCTTCACGCTTTTCACTGTTCCCAATTCATTGTGCCCGTAGGGATGTTCCGTATACATCATGAGATTCAGCATTTCTTTCCCAAACTGTTCGTCCATATTACTGACTAGTGTCTTCTGAAGAAAGTTTAAGTGGTCTGTCTTGATCCGGATGAAATCTTCCTCTCTGAATCCCGGGTTCAAAAATATGTTTTTGATTACAGAATAATATTTTTCCAGATTGTCTTTATGTATGATTCCTGAAAAAACCGTCATTTCTTTTTCGATCTGCATGTCCAGGTATGCGGCTATAGGATAAAATATTTGCGATATTTCTTTATAGGTATATTCTTCACTTCCCCCCTCTGAAAGCATTCTGAATGCCAGCGAACTGAGGCCCTCTTTTCCGGCAGGGTCGTCCGCAGAGCCCACGTTCAAAACGAATTTAATACAGACGAGGGGATTGTCTTCGAGCGGGAGAAGCTCTGTGGATATATTTGAAGCAGGTTTTTTACTACAGGTTGTTGTTAAAAGAATAAGCCCCGTGATAAAAATCAGACTTCTGTATCCGTTTCTTTTTATCATTGTTCTTCTCCTCCGGTTAAAGTCACCACAGTGCTTTTTGTCTTTGAGAAGTATTTATGAGCCATCTCTTGTATGTTCTGGGGTGTTATTTTTTGATAGAGGTCGAATAGTTTATTTATGGAATGTGGATCGGTCGTGAGATTTATATAGAAAGCAAGAATTCCTGCTGTTCCATCTGTGGTTCCCATCTGCCGGACGATTATGTATTTTATATTGGATTTCACGTCTTCCAGCTTGTTTTTAGGGACAGGCTCATTTTTGTAGTGTTCCAGTTCATTAAAGATTTCTTTTTCCACATAAGGGAGGTCTTCCTTCTGTTTTACCACAGCATTGAATGTAAGAAGATGAGGATCTCGTCTATCAGGAAAGTCAGCATAAAGGGCGAGGCATTTCTGCTCTTCTATAACAAGACGCTGGTACAGAGGTGATGACCTAGAAAATCCTATTTCCGCAAGCAGGTCAAGGGCTGCCTTATCTATTTTCTCATCGCTGAAGGCGGGTCCGTGAAAAGCCAGAGCTATTCTCGGCATTGTCTGGCCCGGCCACTCGTAATGAGAGCGCTTTTCTTTTTCCTGCGGAGGTTCGACAGGAGTTTTGAGCTCATAATTTGAAGGCTCCCAGTCCCCATAATATTTATTTATGCACTCGATCAGTTCTTCATGTTCGTAATCTCCCACCACGAGTATGATGCTGTTGTCAGGAGCATAGAATCTTTTTTTATAGAGTTTGCTGTATTCGAACTGGTTAGGCATGTCCTGGATGTCCTCGAGATAACCCATTGTAGTGTGTTTATAGGAGTGTTTATCAAAAGCTTCGTGCCTCAGAGTTTCATACAGGCGCCTGCCTGGATTGGAAACACTGGAGTAGTATTCTCCTTCGATCACCGCTGCCTCGGTTTGGAGCATTTCTTCATCGTAATAAAGATTTATGAATCGATCGGCTTCGGTTTTTACCACTTTTTCCAGATTCTCTCTACCGGCAAACACGACAAAATAACAAGTGTAGTCGTCGGAAGTGTAGCCGTTTGTCCCTGCTCCAAGCTCTGTGAGGAAGTCATCGTATTTTTCCCTGGGGATATTTTTGGTGCCTTTGAACATCATATGTTCAAAAAAATGAGCGAACCCGGATTTTCCAGGTTCTATTTCGTTTCTGGAACCTGACCTTACAATGGTGTAATAGGAAATGATATGGGGATTTTCCAAGGGAACCGATACCACAGTAAGCCCGTTTTCAAGTTTTTCGATCCTGGTATCATATGGAAATACATCCGAACTCCATAGAACCAGAGGACATGACAGCAAGGCAAGAACAATGAACGCTGTGCCTCTATTTTTTACCATTCCTTTCCTCCTTGGTTGATTATTCTTCCAAGTTTGTGTTTCTCTATCAGGATATATTAAAATTCTGGCATCTATTGTTCTCTTATTTTGAGAGCCAGCCAAATGAAGCCTTTTCCTTCAGATCCTTTGGGGTATATGGCTTGATGTCAAGAACCGGTGTCCCTTCGATCATATCTACTCCGGATACTTTTATCCTATTTCTTTCTCTTTTCAATAATCGAACGACGGTCATTCCTAAGGGATTAGGTCTGTCAGGGCCTCTTGTGGAGAAGACGCCTCTTTTCTTTCCGTCGTGAGGAGGATGAGAAATCAGGTTTCTCTTCCGGGCCTTATGAAAAGCAAATAGTATAATCAAGTGAGAAAAGCCATCTATGTCTTTGAGTCCCGGTTCGAATTCATCGAAAATCTCAAGTTCTCCTTCTGAATTTTCAAAATCACTCAAGCCTTTTTCTTTAGCTTTTTTGATATCTTCTCTTTTTTTAAAAGGGGAATGGACGACTCCGATTGGTTTAATATACATAAGTAAGCCATTTTTCGTACTTTTTAATCTTTCCCCTGACGCAGTCCGCATAGGTTTCGCGTATTTTTATTGTTATTTCACCTGGTTTTCCGCTTCCGATGACAGTATCTTTTTCCGGTATGTTTTTATCAGACGCATCTTTGGCGCTCGTGATAGGGGCTATTTCTGCAGCAGTGCCGGAGAAAAAAGATTCATCAGCGTTAAGGAAGTCCTGTTTTGTAATGGGTTCGATTTTTGTTTTTATCCCCAAATCTTCAGCGATTTCCAGAATGCTTGTCCTTGTTATGCCTTCCAATACAGATTCAGTCCGGTCGTTTGTTTTGAGAATTTCGTCTTTGTAGATAAAGATATTTTCTCCGGGCCCTTCAGCGACATTTTTTTCAAGGTTGAGGAACAGTGCTTCGTCACATCCTTTTTCCCGGGCTATGAGACCGCAGATTGTTGACTGGACATAGATCCCGCCCAGTTTTGCCGACATATCATACTGGCTGTGATGGACCCGCCTCCATGGAAGGATATACACCTTGACTCCGGTTAAAGCGTTTTCTCCAAGGTAGGCTCCCCATTCCCATGCTCCTACCAGAAGTTCTACCGGGCAGGCTTTTGGGATAAGGCCCAGATTTCCATAAGAATAAAATAAAAGAGGCCGGATATAGGCGGCCTCCAGATTGTTTTCTTTTATTACGGATTTTATTATTTCGGTTATTTCTTTTTTTGAGTAGGGAGATTTCATTTTCAGGATATTGGCTGAATACATGAATCTGTCTAAGTGTTCTTCCAATCGGAAGACAGCCGGCCCCTTGGGTGTATTGTAGGCTCTTATGCCTTCAAATACAGAATTACCGTAGTGAAGAGCATGGCTCATAGGATGTATTATTGCTTCTGACCAATCATGAAATTTCCCCATAAACCAGTACTTTTTTGCTTTAGGAAAACTTTTGTTAGCGAACATCATTTCTCCTTTTTTAGTGTTTTAATCCTTATTATTTGTTTTTATATGTCAGATTTTCTCCGCTTTAAGAACCACAAATCCTCCTCTATTATAACCTTTTTTCAGAGTTTCGCCATTATTGATTTTTCCGGGAAAACGGAAGAGAGTTTGTCTTGAATCAATGAGTGTGAAACCGGTTTCTTTAAACAATTCCAAGATTTTTTCTGGAGAATAAAAATGGGCGTGTTTATAGAATTCGCTTCTCTGTTTTGATTTTTCGTAATCTTTTCCCAGCCGGCTGTTCTTGTTTATCAAGCCTATTATGAGTTGTCCTTTTTTTTTTAATGCTCTCATTGATTCGCTAAGAACCTTAACAACATCATCCACGAAGCATAGTGTTACCATAATCAGGATAAAATGGAAAGTCTCGTTTTTAAAAGGAAGATTCTCCCCCTTACCCTGGACAACGTGTATGTTTCTTTTCTTTGAGAGGCGAAGCATATTTAGGGAGGGATCTATTCCAAACTCCACATGAAAAGGTTGCGCAAATCTTCCTGTGCCGATTCCTATTTCAAGCCCTATCCCGGAAGGGATGAGTTCCCTTGCGGCATTAAGCTCAGCTTCATATACGGATTCGTTTTGTTCATACCATTTGTCATATTCTTGCCAGTTTTGGTTAAACGTTCTGCTTTTCATCTTTTTTTATCCCCTATTCCTAGGTTTACTTTTGTGTTGTCCTCTGCATTCCCAATCTTAAGTGGAAGAATCCTGTGGAGTCAATAAAAAAGCTTTCCAGCTAACAGGCCTGCTTTGGAAAAAAAAGGGAAGCTCCCCTCTTAAAGATTCTTAAGGAATTTTATGATTTAATGGTGAATTTCCAGGAACACATAATATCGGGCGGGTGAGGGTCCGGAGGACAGCACAGGCATTCTGTTTCGATTCTTGGGTCAATGGTTTGTGCAAAACCGCTGTATTCCACGATCCCGACCGGTTTGCAGGGAAAATCAGGAAGTCCCCTTCGTTTTCTGGCATCCTGGACCCGGCATTTGTTCATATTGAATACGCAGTGAGTGGGGCTTTGCTCGACGATTTCCTGCACATTGATATGGGCGTAAAGCCTGAATTTGAGTGCCTGGATCAAAGCAGGGATTCCTCCACCCGGCTTTATATCCAGTCTTTTCATGATTCTTCTGGCTTCTATGACTGTGAATTTTTCCCATGCCCTTCGGTCAAGCTCGATGGCCGTATCCATTCCCATTTCTTTTTCTGCGGCCTGAAACCACAAACCGTCATGGGCAAGCCAGTTTTTGGAGGCATCCTTGAGAAGCTCAAGAAGTTCTTCTTTGGTGAGGTCTTTGATTTCTTTGATTTTCTTCATTTGTTCCCTTTATCTGATTTATTTTTGGGTTCATAATAATCTTTGTTCTCATAGGTGACTGCTTTAATTTTGCCGTCTCTTTTCAGCATGTCAATATATTTTAGGATTTCGTTTTTATGCCTCCCCAAGGAGCCAGAAATATCCTCCACTGTGACAGGCCTTCTGCATATCATATCCAGGATGATGTTGTGGAGATTTTCTTCCTCCGGTGTGAGCCCTTTTCTCTTAAAGTGAGCCACGATTTCGCAGTTTTTTCCCAATGTATTTTTTATTCCGTGTTAGGGGGTGCGCGTATTTTTCAGACGGAGGACGGATAACCGTGTTGAGCTGGACTTTGTCAGGCTTTATTTCATTGATTGCTTTTTTTAGGGATTTCACATGCACGTCAGAATCATTGATCCCTTTTACCAAAATGATTTCCAGCCACAGATCTCCTTTGAATTCTTCCCTGAATTTTTTGATCCCCTCAATGATGTTTTTTATTTTCAATGACGGATGAGGCCGGTTTATTTTCTCAAAAACATCCTGGGTGGCGGCATCCAGAGAGGGCACGACCAGGTCTGCTTCTTTCAATGATTCTCTGACTTTCTTTTTGGTAAGCAGAGTGCTGTTTGTCAGCACAGCTACCGGTATGTCTGTGAACTTTTTTATTTTTTTTATAAGAAGTCCTATTTTGGCGTTAAGAGTGGGTTCTCCTGAGCCTGAAAAGGTTATATAATCTATGCGCGAAGCTGAATCTATCCTTTTTTTTATCTGGGATATGATTTCCTTTTCAGAAAAATAGTCTTTGATTTCAGTTATTTTGTTTGTGGTAGGACCTAGCTGGCAGTAGATACAGTCAAGGGTGCATACCTTAAAGGGGATGATATCCACTCCCAGGGATAGACCCAACCGCCGGGAAGGAACAGGGCCGTAGACATGTGATTTTTTCATTTTTTTAGACTTTGTCTTTGTAAATCTCGATAAATCTCTTTAGAGACCGGTCAAATGTTTTTTCCACATCATCGGGAAAAAGGCAGGCGGGCAGCTCATTCATGCTCCAGTGATATTGAATGCATTCGCAGCAGATTCCCTTTCTGCTGCAGGGTTCATAAGTGCAGTTGCATCTCTGCATATTTTTACTGCGCTGGCATTCTTCCATAATGTCCTCCTCAGATTGTTCGGGATTTTTTCATTTTCTGTAGTGTTTTTTCCAGGGGCTGTTCTTATGATACAAATAATCAGCTAAAGCCCTTCTCATGGCTTCGGAAGCAAGGTCAGCACAGTGCAAGTGTTCTGTTGGCAGGCCCCCCAGGCGTTTTATGATCTCATTGGCATTGACCAGTCCGAGGACCTTTGTGAATGGATTCCCTCTGGCTATTTCAGTAGCCGTACTCCCACAGGCTATGGTGGCCCCGCATCCATCTGTTGTGAAAGTGGATTCAGTAATGACGTCATTTTTTACTTTTATGAAGATTTCCATTGTATCACCGCATGTGCCCTTGACTTTGGCATACCCATCCGGATTTGAGATCCTATCCATGTGCTTGGGATTTTTCCAGAGCTCTATGACTTTATCGCTGTAATACTTTCTGTACTGATCAATGATCTGTTCCTGAAGTTTACGGGCGAATTCGTCTAGGTTTTTGTTTTTTCCCATGGCCATGACTTCATTTTATAGTATAAATTTGGATTTTCTTCAACCTGATTGACAAAGGCTGATGGCTCAGAGTTTGCCGGCTTTTTTAAGCAGTGCTTCGATTTTATCTCGAAGCTCCTGCATAGTGAAGTTATATCTTCTCTTGAGCCTGCCAAGAGACTCGCTGTAAGGGATGTTCGTAGGGATCCCCATTTCTTTGAGAATGGTTGATTTTGGGATTCCTGTTTTTTCTTCAAGCTCTCGAAGTGTGGTCTGGCCTGTTATAAGAATTCCGGTTTCATGCTCATCAAGCCGTCCCCGGGTCAATTTTGGTTTTTCCTCATGTTCTTGGCTTCCCTCATGAACGGACTCTTTTTTGTGAAGGGATCCTTCTCTCTGAACGGGCTCTTGTTGCTGTGCCGGTGGCTGAACCGGCTGTTCTCCCGCTTCTTTTTTTTGAAGCGGCTGGTTTTTTTTCTCTGTAATGACAGGTTCTCCCTTGACCTGTTTTTCTGTAACAACAATGTTCCGGCCTCTGCCTGACCTTGTCCCGAATTCAGCATATTTTTCTGCGTTTTTGATGGAAAAAGCCCATAATATCAGCGGGACCAGTAAAGAGATGACCACCATTCCGATAAGAGCAGTCCCCCAACCCTTTTTGAATATTTTTTTTGTCGTGGCTTTGATCCAGCTCCAACTGAGAATCAAGTGAATGATGATGAGCACGGCAAAGGCGATTGAAATGTAGAAGTGAAGGTGTCCCCACTGATGGGTGTGAAGCCCCAAAAAATACTTTTTGGATATATCGGCAACAGGCCCCTCTGCGAGAAAAAATCCCTGTAAGAAACCTATGCCGGCCAGGCCCACTATGCAGATGAATAAAAGCGCGTCTATGAAGTATTTTAACCTGTTCTTATTCATTATATTCCTCCTGTTTCAGTCTTATGATGAAGGACATCAGATTGATATCTTTGTTCCCACACCTATAGGCACGTAATCTTCTCCGTAAAACTCGCTGAATAGATCCCTGGCTTCTTTTCCTGAGCAGTGTGTAGGCCCAGCTTTTTTAACGCCTAATTTTTTAAAGAAACGGATGATTTCTTTGATCTCCTGATTTTCGAATCCGCTTAGATGGAATCCTCCGAATACAAGATAAATCTCTTTTTTGGTTACATCTTTGACTGTTTGTATAATGTTGACTATTCGTGGATGAGCGCACCCTGTGATGAGCACAAGTCCCTTATGTGAATCCAGGATGAGACTTTGTTCATTGATCCATCCCGAGATAATTCCGGTTGAATACACATTTTTCAGGATTTGCTGGTAGGATTTTATATTGACGTAAGAAGCGCCTTGTTTTGTGATAGAATTTTTAAAGGAGGAAGGGAAGAAATCCGGAAGATAGACTGTGATATCTGGATTTTCTCTTAGGAGATGTAAAAGCCCGCCTGTATGGTCTACGTGGAAATGAGAAAGGACCACTATTTCTACGTCCTGCGGTTTAATATCAAGCCCACTCATATTGGAGAGAAGGATATTTCCGTTTGTGCCTGTATCAAAGAGAATGTTTTTTTCAGCTCCCTGGATAAAGCACGAAAACCCCCAATCTGTTTGTAAAGCCGGTTCAAATGGATTGTTATCATAAACAACAGTGAAATTGAGATTTTCGCTCATTATCTGGTCATCATGGCTCCGCATTTGGGACATTTGATCTGATTGCAGGGAGTTCCCCTTTTATGGGACACCTTTGTCCCGCACGAAGGGCAGACGCACTGCCCTCCGGGCCCAAAACCCTGGCCGCCTCTTCCTCCGCGGCCGCCGTCGCCTGGTCTTTGATTTCCTTGCTGCATTTTATCCCCCTTTAATTATAATCCTCCATTATTTTCCGGTCCTCTTCCATTAAGTGTCCTGCGATTTCTTTCATGTTTGTTTTTTCCCAGAACGAGAGTTTTTTGTGAGCGTTCAAATATTTTAATGGAATCGGATGTGTTCCTATGATTGCCGGGACATCATAATATTTTTCGATGAACTCTTTGAAATGACGGATCCGGGGGCAGGGAGGATAACCCACCACCAGTCCTGTTGCAAGATGGATGGCTTCCGCTCCGTTTTTTATCATCTCTTCCGGAACATATTCCACGTTTCCTCCGGGGCATCCTCCGCAGTAAGAATATCCCACCACTTCAACGGGCTCATCCTTTGGATATATGGAAAAACCCCCAACTCTTTCTCTGAGAGCCCTGAAGCATTTTCCTCCCCCACAGCTCTGGTACCGTCCGCAGATGATGATGCCGATTTTTTTCATAATATCTCCTTTACAACAACTTTTATATTATGATTTTTTTAATTCTCTTATTTTATCTACGATTTTCATAAATGCTTTGCTGGCCTCAGAGTCCGGATGCTTGTCAAGGAAGGACTTGCCTTCATCTCCCAAGGATACGATTTCAGGATCTATAGGTATACTTCCAAGAAAAGGAACTTTCATTTGTTGGGCTGCTTTTTCTCCTCCTCCTTCTTTGAAGAGATTAATTTTGTGTTTGCATTTGGGACAGATCAATCCGCTCATGTTCTCAACGATCCCATACACTTCCAGATTCAGTTTTCTGGCAAACGCCACGGCTTTTCTGGAGTCCATTAAAGACACTTCCTGGGGAGTTGTCACCACAATGGCCCCTGTAGCAGGAATCAACTGCGCTATGGAAAGAGGCTCATCCCCTGTACCGGGGGGAGAATCTATGATCAGCCAGTCCAGGTTGCCCCAGGCCACGTCTCCTATAAACTGCTGGATCGCTTTCATTTTCATAGGGCCCCGCCATATGACAGGAAGGTCCTGATTTTCTAGCAAAAAAGACATTGAAATGAGCGAGAGGTTCTCAGTCACAGGCACAGGTAGGATGGCCTCGGATGAAGCCTGTATTTTCTTGCTCTCGACTCCCATCATTTTTGCCAGATTAGGTCCGTGTATGTCCACATCCAGAAGGCCTACTTTGAGTCCTTTTTTGGCAAAGGCGAGACCGAGATTGGCAGAAACAGTGCTTTTTCCGACGCCTCCTTTACCGCTGAAAACCAGAACGCGGTTTTTTATGGTCTCCAGTCTCTTGCTGACCTTTTCCCTTTCTTTTTTTATTTTATCTTCTTGATTTGCCATTATTTCACCTCGATTTGATGTTTATCCAACAGGTCCTTGATCTTGCCGCTGGCACCGGAGATGACTTTGATTTTTGAGGCTTGAAGTACTCTTTGGGCATTGGGTCCGATCTGTCCCGTAAAAAGGACATCCACATTGTTTTCTGATAAAAATTGGACTGACCTCGGCCCGACTCCCTGCATGAGATTTTTATTTGGATTTTCAAGGGATTCGATGCTTTTTGTCTCCGGGTCATAGATAAGGAAAAAAGCCGCCCGTCCGAATCTCGGATCGATTTCGTCTTCAATGCTTCTGCCTTGGGCGGTGAAGCATATTCTCTGGTTGGTATCCATATCATTTTTTTCTGACGGCTGATGCTGCGGATCGGGTTGGGATTCGGCTTTTGGGTGCTCGCAGAGATCCTCTCCCTTTTCCAGCTCATTATTGAGGAATTTATTGATGACCTCATCGATAGACCCCTGTACACCTATGATCGGTTCGATATTTTTCTGCTGGAACAAATCCTGAGCTCTTGAACCCATTCCTCCCGCAATAATGCAGTTGACTCCCATATCAGAAAGATAATTAGGTAAAAATCCCGGGCTGTGCCCCGGATTCTCTATTTGCTCTCTTTTTACAACCTGCCCCTCTTGAATATCAACGATTGTGTAAGCAGAGCATCTTCCAAAATGTGGTGATACGGCATTTCCTTCCGTAGAGATAGCTAATTTCATGATTCACTCCTATTTGATGGTTTGTTTCCTTCATTCAATATCTGATCTTAACAGTGTACCGAATCT
>Ga0307439_1001807_pt1 | contig 13108 bp, 6 predicted proteins | sample SalMarWE160490MG_FD_202142 | JGI IMG/M metagenome (GOLD analysis project Ga0307439, IMG submission 202142) | Salt marsh sediment microbial communities from the Plum Island Ecosystem LTER, Massachusetts, United States - WE1604-90 | ecosystem: Environmental > Aquatic > Marine > Intertidal zone >... | reverse complement strand
TAACTTTTTCTTTCGCCCAGTGCTCGAAAGATTGTTTGACGGACTCTCTCATACCGGCCCATTTGACCGAACAGCCGATTGTCCTGGTTTCTTCAACAGCAACCTTCTTCCCATTTAACAATGCCTCAATCGCATTCCGCGCATCCTCGGATTTGACCAGCCTGGCCTTCTCCGAATTATCGAATCGTCCGACATAGCGCAGTATGCGCTGCCTGTCAAAGATAAACACATGCGGCGTACGAGCCGGACCGTATGCGAGTGAAACTTTCTGGTTGTCCCCGTCATAAAGATACGGAAAATTGAATTTCATATCTTTTGCACGGGTCTTCATTTCCTCGAACGAATCGCTCATATCCGAATAGCCTAATTCGTCCAGACGAACCGCTTTTGGGTCGTTCGCCGAAATAGCCACCAGGGCGACGCTTTTGTTCTTGTAATCGGCCGCCAGCTTTATAATCCGCTCTTCGTACGCCTGCGCGGTCGGGCAGTGGTTGCAGGTAAAAATAATCACGAGAACATCCGCATCCGCAAAATCCGCCAGCTTGTAATTTCGCCCGTCCACGCCCGGCAGATTAAAGTCGGGCGCCCTTAGGCCGATTTCCAGCGTCTTATACTGACCAAGCGCTGACCGACAAAGGCCCGCCATAAAAAGCACAGCCGCCACTACTACCAAAACTTGTTTACTATACTTACTCATTTTACACCTCTTTCTTTGCTCTGCTGTACATAGTCTTACTCTTTGCTTGATTATAAAACTTTCATTTGACCGAACTAAATACTTTCCGCAAAACGTTTATGAGCGTCCTCGGCTCAAAATAGTTCGTCGATAAACGCAAATATACCGTCCTTGAGTCAGGGATTCTAACATTTCCGCTAATCTTTGAAAAGAAAGATTCGGTTGGTATCTTGGCATCTTTCGCAAATGAAAATATTAAATCCTCTCCCGAAACAACTATACTTTTTATATCGCACTTACTCGCCTTTATTCGCAGCTCAGCCAAATCCAGCAGCAGCTTTACCTCATCCGGCATCGGCCCATAGACATCCGTTAATTCGCCCTTTATTTGCTCCAGGTCCTCACCACATCTTGCAACGGCAATTTTGCGATAGGCATCCATCCGGTGTCGGTTAATAGGTATATAGTTTTTCGGTATATACGTTGCAAATCCCAAATCAACAACCGCGGTCGGTATCGGCTCGACCGGCTCATCTTTTAATTTTCTAACTGCCTCGGCCAACAGCTCGCAATACATCTGGTATCCCACTATTTGGATATGGCCTGACTGCTCAGCCCCTAAGATATTGCCCGCCCCGCGAATTTCCAGGTCCCGCAGGGCGATTCGAAAGCCAGCCCCTAAATGCGAATATTCTTCGATGGCTTTTAGGCGCCTGGCCGCCAACGGCGTAATCGGCCGCGACATCGGCAACAGCATATAAGCATACGCCCGATGTTTATACCTGCCCACTCTGCCGCGAAGCTGATGCAGTTCCGCCAGGCCGAACCTGTCCGCATCATTTATAAAAATCGTATTCGCGTTCGGTATATCCAGACCCGACTCGATAATTGTCGTGCATACGAGCACGTCCGTCTCACCCATCACAAACTCTATCATCGCCGTCTCAAGCTCGCTCTTGGCCATCTGACCGTGCGCGATGCTGACCTTTGCCTCGCCGATAAGTTTCTGAATCTCCCACGCCTTTTTCTCAATCGTTTTGACCCTGTTATGCAGGAAAAACACCTGTCCCTGACGATTCAATTCCCGGTAGATTGCTTTTCTGATAAGTTCCTTATTGTAGGCGGTAACGGTCGTAACAATACTTCGCCTGTCCAATGGCGGTGTCGCCAGCGAGCTTATATCGCGCAGCCCCAAAAGCGACATATGCAGTGTCCGCGGAATCGGCGTGGCCGTCATCGTAAGAACATCAACGTTGACACGCAGCTTTTTGAGTCTTTCTTTATGTTCGACTCCGAACCGCTGCTCCTCGTCGATAATCAAAAGCCCCAGGTCCTTGAACCCGACGTCGCCACTGAAAAGCCGATGTGTCCCTATCAGCACATCGACTCTTCCCGCCTTTGTCCGTGCGATTATGTCTTTTGCCTGCTTTGGCGTCTTAAATCGATTTAAGACTTCGATACAAACCGGAAAATCTGCAAACCGCTCTGTAAAAGTTCTGCCGTGCTGCACACACAATACTGTTGTCGGCGTTAAGATAGCAACCTGCTTTCCATTTTCGACCACCTTAAATGCCGCACGCATCGCAAGCTCTGTTTTGCCATAGCCCACGTCGCCGCACAGCAGTCTGTCCATCGCCACGGCTTGCTGCATGTCCGCTTTGATTTGCCCTACGGCTGTGGTCTGGTCCGGTGTCTCCTGATAAGCGAACGACTCTTCAAATTCCACCTGCCAGCTCGAATCTTCCCCAAATGTAATTCCGCCGGTCGCCTGACGTTTCGCCTGAACATCGAGCAATTCGACTGCCAGGTCTCGGACGGAACGTGCAACCTTTTCTTTTTGCTTTTGCCATCTTTTTGAGCCGACCTTACTCAGCTTCGGCCGTTTCGGACTTGTCCCTATATATTTCTGCACCAGCGCGATATTACGGACCGAAACCTGGATTTTAACTCCGTCCGCATATTGAATTGTAAGGTACTCATTCGTGCCGTCTTTTTCCCGTATCGTTTTCACCCCTGAAAACTTGCCGATGCCGTAGGAAGCGTGAACGACATAGTCCCCTTCCTGCAAATCGCTGAGCGTATCCACCGGCGACGTTGGGCGTGCGGGCCTGCGCCTTCTCCTAAGCGCGTATTGGCTGAACAGCTCGTGATGGCTTATTACTATTCGTTTCAACGAACTTATGACAAAGCCCTGATGGATAAATCCTGACAGCAGTTTGAATCTTGTAGGAATTTCTTTGTTAATGTCTGTGATAATCTCGCCTACCCGCTTGAGCTCAGCCGAGCTCTCGCAGTAAAGCAGCACTTCTTTTCCCTGTTTAGCCTCCTGCACTAATTCGGCCAGCGCCGCCTTATGCCCCGCCCATACCGAAGTTGCTTTGTGCTGATACTGCTGCACACTTTTAATATCCACTTTGAGGAAATTGTCCCCCTGCCCCGTGGCGAATCGGCAGATTCTCAGTTGTGTAAAATTAGATGCCGCTTTGTAAATATCCGACCAATTGTAAAGCCGGCTCGCATCTTCGAGCCGTTCTAAAAATACATTCGCAACTTCTTCAATCTCACCCGGCTCTTCAAGAATTATTATGGCATCTCTCGGCAGGATATTTACAAAAAGCTCCCTCTGCTCCGCCGCAATCCCGCACACCGCTGAAACTATTCTGATACTTTCTATCTGTTGGCTCGAACGCTGCGTATCCAGATTGATTCCGCGAATACTTTCGATAGTATCACCGAAGAACTCAATCCTGACCGCCTCTGCTTCTGACGCCAGCTCATGGTCTTGTGTCTTTGGTCTGGAGTCTTGGGTCTTGAGTCCGGAGTCTTGGGTCTTGAGTCCGGAGTCTCGTGTCTTGGGTCTGGAGTCTTGGGTCTGGAGTCTGGAGTCTTGTGTCTTGAGTCCGGAGTCTTGTGTCTTGAGTCCGGAGTCTCGTGTCTTGGGTCTGGAGTCTTGGGTCTTGAGTCCGGAGTCTTGTGTCTTGAGTCCGGAGTCTTGTGTCTTAAGCACCAGCGGCGCATAAATATCAACAATGCCCCCACGGCGTGCAAACTGGCCCGGCAAGTCAATTCTTTCCACCCGCTCGAAACCATTTTTAATCAACCATTCAACGACCACTTCCGGCGACTTTTCTCTGTCTGTTTCCAGCCGAAGACAGCTTGCTTCTATCGCTTCCGGCTTCGGTATCGGCTGACAAAGCGCCTGTATCGGCGCAGAGATAATAAAATTACTGCCATTTCTTCCTCTTAGGTTGTCCTTTTTTGTGTCATTCCCGCGAAAGCGGGAATCCATTCTTTTCATTTCGAACGGAGTCGAGGTCGAAGATTCGCCGAGGCGGGAATCTATTAAACAACTCACTTTCGACACGACACGAAGCCGTTCGGTTCTAATCTCATCGGTGGCATCCGCCAAATCCTCCTCACCTTCCCAGGCACTGAATGTATCAATTCTTTCGCCTCCGAAGGTATGTAAATCATCAGCAACCTTGTCGGCATCGTCAATATGCGGACATATATACAGAATTGGCCGAGACGTTTTCTCTGATATATAAGCCGTCAAAAGGCGCGCAAACGACCCCCACGTCCCCTCGACTTTAACCACCCCCTTACCCCCGCTCTTGCTTTCGCAAGAAAGCGCGGGGGCCGATTTCAGTCGGGAGATTATCTCTGCTACCGTTTTATCCCGCCCAAGTTCCATAGGCGTAGGAAATTAGAAAGTGCCTAAAGTGAACTAAAGTTATAAAAAAGAATATCCAATACCGAACAAGGAAAATAGATTAGTTCGATATTCAATATTCCTTGTTGATTATTCATTATTCATTCCTTTTAACTTTAGGCACTTTATACTTTAGGCACTTTAGCTCACTTTTTCTCAATTGTTTTCTTTGCTGCTTCTATTACGTTATCAACTGTAATGCCGAACTTCTCGAAGCAGACCTTGCCGGGTGCGGATGCACCGAACGACGACATCCCAATGAAAATACCGTTGTCACCCAACCACTTACTCCATCCTAATTCGACGCCAGCCTCAATGCCGACTCTAACTTTTGTCTCGGGCGGAATCACCGAACCTTTATACTCTTTACTCTGCTTTTCGAACAGCTCCCAGCACGGCATACTAACCACCTGTGCAGCAACTCCTTCAGCCTTTAATTTCTCTGCGGCCTCCATCGCAATACCAACCTCTGAACCGCTCGCCAAAAGCAGCACATCGGGCTTATCTGCACCGGCCAATACATAAGCGCCCTTACTAACATTCGTTGCGGAATTATATTTATCCTGGTCCAAAACGGTCAATCCCTGCCGGGTAAAAAGCAGAGCCACCGGCCCATCTCGATGCTCCAATGCGTACTTCCACGCCTGCGCGGTCTCGTTGGCATCAGCCGGACGGAACACAAGCAAATTCGGCATCGCCCGTAAGCTCGCCAACTGCTCTACCGGCTGATGGGTCGGTCCATCCTCACCGATGCCGATACTGTCGTGTGTGAACACGAATATGGTTGGATACTTCGACATAGCCGCCACGCGAATTGCCGCCCGCATATAATCGGAGAAAACCAGAAACGTCCCGCCGTACGCCCTGAGCAGGCCGCTCACGGAAATCCCGTTCATTATCGCACCCATCGCATGCTCTCTAATCCCGTAGCGTATATACCTGCCGTCGCATGAATCTTTCTGGAAATCTTTTGCATCGGCAAACCGCGTATTGTTCGAAGGCGTCAAATCCGCCGAGCCGCCCATAACCAAAGGCAGCTTCGGCATCAGAGCATCCAATACTTTCCCCGAGGCCTTACGGGTCGCGATAGAGCTGCCCGCCTCGAATTTCGGCAGAATTTCATCAAGGTCAACACCCACCTTACCCGCCGCGGCATCACGGAACTGACCGGCTAAATCCGGATACGCTTCGGCGTAATCGGCAAACATCCTGTTCCAGGCCTTCTCCGCCTCTGCCCCTTTCGCTGCAACCTCTTGCATATAAGCCCGAACTTGCTCAGGAATATGGAAGCTCTTTTCAGGGTCCCAGCCGAAATTTTCTTTAATCAGCTTGATTTCATCATCGCCTAAAGGAGCACCGTGCGCTCCAGCCGTATCCTGTTTATTCGGACTGCCGTAAGCGATATGCGTCCGCAGTTTTATCAACGTCGGCCTTTCTTTTTCTCGCCCGGCATTTTTCAACGCCTTCTCGAAAGCAGCCATATCATTGCCGTCGCCTTTGACTGTTTGCACGTTCCAGCCGTAAGCTTCATAACGCTTGGCCCTGTCTTCGGTAAACGCAAGGTCTGTATCGCCGTCGATACTTATATGATTATCATCGTAAACAACAATCAGATTATCCAGCCCCAGATGTCCCGCTAATGAGCTGGCCTCTGACGCAACGCCTTCCTGCAAATCACCGTCGCTTGCAATGACATAAATCTTGTAATCGATAACGGGGAAGTTTTCCCTGTTGAAATAGTTAGCCAGATATTTCTGCGCTATTGCCATCCCGACCGCATTGGAAATCCCCTGCCCCAACGGCCCGGTCGTAACTTCAACTCCGAGCTCCGGGTGATATTCCGGATGTCCCGGCGTCTTACTGCCCCACTGGCGAAAGTTCTTCAATTCATCCAGGCTCAAACCATAACCGGCCAAATGCAGCATCGAATACAGCAGCGCACTACCGTGCCCGGCTGAAAGAACAAAACGGTCCCGGTTATGCCATTTCGGATTAGCAGGGTTATGCTTCATATATTTGGTCCAGAGCACGTACGCCGCCGGCGCCATTCCCATCGGCATACCCGGATGCCCCGATTTTGCCTTCTGCACCGCTTCCATCGATAGAAACCGAATCGTTTGAATACACAGCTCATCAAGTTCTGATAGCCCTGGGTTCTTTTTAGTTACACTCATCACGAATTTCCCGTAATCAAAGGTTCACAATGTACTTCTGATGACAAAACGAACTGAATAAGATAACAATCACCATTTACTTTCGCAAGTTTTTTATTACCTTGGTGCCTAAACAGGTGCGTTTAGCGGGCCATTCTCTTAACCTCGCTTTCGCCGCTCAGGAAATGGTAGATTTCTTAAACAAAAACCAGGAAAATTAGTAAACTCTTGAACTTATCAACTTGCAGCGCATCTTTATAAGGTGAGAGTAAGATATGAACTCAAGTGACAAGCTAATAGAACAAGTGCTGATACTTCGTTGTCAGATTGGCGATAAGAATGCTCTTGCCGAACTTATCGAGCGATACCAGGCGCCGCTGCGTTACTTTATAATTCGTTTGTCAACAAATTCCGAAACAGCCGAAGACGTCTTTCAGGATACCTGGCTGACCGTTATCAGGCGCATACATACTCTCAAAAAAACCGATGCGTTCTCATCTTGGTTGTACCGTATCGCCCGTAACAAGGTGTATCAGCGATTCAGGAGAAAAAGGAAATTGTCCGAGCTTAACGAAAACATAACCGTCCCGAATGATACCGAGAACGATGTTTTTTCTACCGAAGATGCGGCGAAAATCCACAGATGTCTGAAAGAGTTACTGCCCGAATATAAAGAGGTCCTGATGCTGCGTTTCCTTGAACAAATGTCGTACGAACAAATCTCGCAGGTAATTAATTGCAGGTTGGGCACTGTTAAATCACGTATCCATTATGCAAAACTCGCACTTAAAAAAGAAATGGAGAAATAAAAATGGCTAAAGAAAATGAATTAAAAGAAGAGCTTCTCAAACAAATGGATAAGGATTCCGCCGGAGCGGCCGATGTAAGCGTCAATTCGGCAGGGAAAATCATCGAAAAACATAAGACCCGGCTTAGAAAGCTCAAGTGGATTGCGGCAATAGGCTGGCTGATTACAATCCTGTCCGCCTTGGTCTTGCACAATTTGAAGGTCTTTGTGTTGGAAAACAAAATCGAGGGCGTTCTTACCAGTGACGAATTCTGGTTTATACGCCGCTCAGATACGGTATTGATAGTACTGATTATAATCGCTGTTCTCCTTACGTACCTATTCTACTCTACGTCGAGAACCGTCACTATACTACAGATTAGCGCCAGGCTGGCAAACATCGAAGAACAACTGAAAAAAATGTCCCAGGATAAATGAGCTATCTTGTAGGTGGCGATATTTCGCACCACTGACCTGGGGATTGTCTGCAAAATGAAAAAACTTACTTATTTGACAAACCGGCACTTCCACCGGATAATTGCGGTCATATAAAAACCTAAGCAAAGCAAACTAACAGGAGGCAGAAAAATGAATCGAATATCTGGAGCTATGAATCGCAGAGATTTTCTAAAACTAACCGCAGCGGGCACGGCGGCGTTTTTTTTGCCGGGATGTGCCGGCGCTTCTCAACAGTCGGCCTCGAAGCTGCCCGCGCACCCTAATGTGCTGTTCATTGCTATTGATGACCTTAATGACTGGATTGGCTGTCTGGGCGGGCATCCCGACGTAAAAACCCCGAACCTCGACCGCCTCGCGCAAAGAGGCGTGCTCTTTACAAACGCCCACTGCTCAGCGCCGGCCTGCAACCCTTCACGAGCCAGTCTAATGACCGGAATTCTGCCGTCAACCTCCGGCGTTTATCACAATCCCCAGCCCTGGCGAAAGTCCCCTGCCCTTAGTAACGCCGTTACGATTCCGCAGCACTTTATGGCTCACAGCTACAGCGCAGTTGGCGGCGGCAAGATTTATCACGGAGGCTTCCCAGACCCACCCTCGTGGCAGGATTATTTCCCGTCCCAGCAGAAGAACAAACCCGATGACCCGATGCCTGCGAACCGGCCACTGAACGGCATCCCCAAAACCGCTCACTTCGACTGGGGTCCGGTGGACGTCCCCGACGACGAAATGGGCGACTCAAAGGTCGCCGACTGGGCAATAAAGCAGTTGCAAAAAAAGCACGACAAATCGTTTTTCCTCGGCTGCGGCTTCTTCCGTCCCCATCTGCCCTGGTACGTACCGACCAAATATTTCGATATGTACCCCCCCGACAAGGTAACTTTGCCGAATATCAACGAAAACGACCTTGACGATATCCCACCGCTCGGCAAAAAAATGGCCAAGCCTGAGAAAGACCATAAAAAGGTCATCGAGCACAAACAATGGCGTAAGGCCGTACAGGGTTACCTGGCTTCTATCAGTTTTGTAGATACCTGCGTGGGTCGCCTAATTGATGCGTTCGATAAAAGTCCTTATACAGACAATACTGTGATTATACTCTGGAGCGACCACGGCTGGCACTTAGGCGAAAAGCTGCATTGGCGCAAATTCTCACTCTGGGAAGAAGCAACCCATAACGTCCTGATGGCCGTCGTACCCGGCATCACTAAACCCGGCCGACGCTGCTCGCGACCTGTTACTATGGTTGATATCTACCCGACGCTGATAGAGCTTTGTGGCCTTACTGCGAAACCCGAACTCGAAGGCCGAAGTCTTTTACCTTTATTGAAGAATCCAAAAGCGAAATGGGACCGTCCGGCCTTGACAACGCATGGCCGAAATAACCATTCGTTGCGTTCCGAACGCTTCCGATACATCCGTTACAGCGACGGCACCGAAGAGCTCTACGACCACGACAACGACGAGTTGGAGTGGAACAATCTCGCTGACGACCCTAAGTACACCCGCATAAAAAAGCAGTTCGCAAAATGGCTCCCTGAAACAAACGTCCCCGATGTGCCAAAAGTCAAAAAATAATAGCTCATAAAAGAAAACCAAGCGTTGGACTCAGAGGGCCGATTCAGATTTTATAACACTTAGCATATTACTGCGTCACGATTGAATTTATGACTTGTCATTCCTGCGGAAGCAGGAATCCAGAAATGTTAATGGTATATTGTTATTTTACATTACTAACAAATTCTATCGTGACAGAGCACTATGCAAATACCGGACAAAGGGGTGATGCCAATGGGTTACCTTCGGTCTAAGTTAATGATAATATGCCTGCTGACCTTGTGCGTGCCGACTGTTTGTTCCGCTGCGGAGCTGTTCTTATCTCAGCAGCAAAAGGCTGGCTTCCTCAAAGCCCTGAGCAAACAGGATGTCCGTTACGACCCTGCGGAAAAAATGATCCGCCGACCCTTCTCTTCCCCTGGTTATCACACCACGCTCAAAGCCGGCTACGTCCACCCAACCCGTGACTCGCTCAACTACGCCGTCGCACTGCTCGACAGCGGCGAACCGGACCGCTGTGAGCGGGCACAAGAAATCCTCCGCAAAGTAATTTCACTCCAGGACCAAAACCCCAACAGCAGAACCTACGGAATATGGTCGTGGTTTATGGAAGAACCGCTCGAGAAGATGTCACCACCCGATTGGAACTGGGCCGATTTCTGCGGCACACAACTCCTCCAGGTCGTCCGTGACCACATGCACCGCCTCCCTGATGAGCTGGAGCAGCAGGTCAAAGACTCCATCCTCCACGCTGCATACTCCATAAAGCGCCGAAACGTCGGCCCCGGTTATACCAACATCGCTGTTATGGGCACTTACGTTACACTAACAGCAGGAGAGGTCTTCGGCGTCGATGAATTGGCCGACTACGGAAAGAAAAGGCTAAAAAGATTTTACGATTTTACCTTCGAGCAAGGCTCATTCCGCGAGTACAACAGCCCGACCTATACCGTTGTCGCCATAAAGGAACTTTCGCGAATGCTTCGGCACGTCAAAGACCCCGACTCGCAAAAACTCCTGCGCGAGCTTAACCGTTTCGCCTGGTACCACCTGGCCCGCCGTTTCCATTCCCCGAGCCGTCAGTGGGCCGGCCCACACAGCCGCTGCTATTCGACACTTCTGCGCAACAGCACCCTCATTTTTATCCAGCAAGCTACTGCCGGCAGAATACATTTCTTGCCCGAAAACGACACTTTCGTGTCCCTCGATGCGCATCGCATTGGCGCTGAATGCCCACAGGATTTTTTCCATTATCTCACCGATTTTCCCAAACCTCGTTTGGAGATTGAAACCTTCACTCGGAACGCACCGGATAAACACGACATCATCGGCACCACGTATCTTCATCCCGATTACACGCTCGGCTCAGTAAATATCGGCGACCTCTGGAACCAGAGACGCCCACTGCTTGCCTATTGGAACACCGACACCGGCGTGGTGGCAATGCGCCTGCGCTGCCTGCACGATGGCTACGACTATTCGTCTGCGAGCATTTTTACCGTCCAGGACGAATCTGATGTTCTCGGCGCCGTCGTTTTCGCCATCGACCGCGGCGACACACATATCTCACTCGACCGCTTGAAAAACGCCACGATAAAAGCCAAGGATCTCCGCATCCGCCTGCAATTTGAGGGAGCAATAGATGATTTGAAGCTCCCCATCCCCGCGAAACCTATCCTGAGCAAGGCCGAAGGAGCGGGGACCCACGAACCAATCAAATTTTCCTCTGGGCCGATAAACTGCGATTTCCAAATCGCCCACGCCGTCTTCGGCGACTATCCTGTCAAAACTGAAGTAGGCCGCAATGGCATCACCGCCTGGTTGGATGTGGTCTTATATCAGGGAGCGGAAAAAGAGCTAAAATTCGCTGAAATATCCGAAGCCAGCGTTATCTTTGCTTTATCAGTAAACTCACAGCCTGAAAATGTCATCCTAAGCGAAGTCGAAGGGCCTCGAACATCGAGTATTTCATCTTTCGCAGTATCTCTGCTGCGGAGAATGGACGAACCTCCAATCGTAAATAGTAAATCGAAAATATTAAATCGATGCGCAACCTGGCACAATATGTCCCTGACCATTCCCACCAATCCTATGAAAACCTCCGAACAGCGCTCCACCGCAGCAGCCGAAAGAAATGGACGAAATCCCTGGAAGATCCCAACTCCCCACCAGCCTTGATTTTCCTCTTTCAGTTGCCTAACAATTACAGCAAGCATCGAGCATCGCTTGTCCGCCATAGCTTCAGTGAAGGCGGAAGCATCCAGCGTCCTTTTAATATAGTCCTCAGCACAAAAATCCTTTCTTCCCTCTGTGGCAAATAAAAAGCCCCGCTGTAAGCGGGGCTAAAGTGTTAATACAAAAGAGTTTGCGTATCTTTCTATTTTTTAGACAGTTTTAGAGGTATATAAAGCGTATAACGTCTCCACTTTACCAACAGCAGAGCACCGCCTTCTTTCCTGGCCTGTTTTATTGCCTCGTTAAATTCTCTTGTATTCCTGACTTTCTGTTGATTGACTTCTTTAATCAGCGCCCCCGGCGCCAAGTTAAGCCGCTCAGCTTGTGAGCCACTCTGAACCTCTCTGACGACGACTCCGCTCTGACCTTCATAGCCGTAGCGTTCTGCCTGTTCATCAGTCAAATCTTCTACGGTAAAACCTAATTCATTGATTGTTTCCGGCGATAAATTACCGGTAAGCTCTTCCTCCGGTGGACGCTTGCCAAGTTTAACGGTAAGAGCTTTTCTTTTTCTATCCCGCCAGACAACTAAGTTAATCCGACTACCGGGTTTTAGCATTGCTATCTTGTTCCTAAACGTGTCTCTTGATTCTACTGGCTCGCCGTTAAGTTCAAGAACGACGTCATTGTGTTTTATTCCCGCCTGTTCGGCCGGGGAACCCTCAATAACTTCAGGAATAAGAACTCCTTTGGCATTTTCCTTTAAGCCAAAAAACGGAGCCGTTTCAGGACTCAAATCCTCTATGCTGTCAACACCGAGAAAGCCTCTCTCTACCGTTCCGCCTTTAACAAGCTGTTCATAAGCGTGTTTGGCCATATTTATTGGTATGGCGAAGCCGATTCCTATATTGCCGGTCGAGCCGGCAATGGCGGTGTTAATCCCCACTACCTTTCCGTCAAGATTTATCAGAGGGCCGCCCGAATTGCCAAAATTTATCGCGGCATCGGTCTGAATGAAGTTTTCGAAATTAGCCAGACCGAAACCACTTCTACCTTTTGCGCTCACTATGCCTGCGGTAACGGTGTGGCTCAGGCCGAGGGGATTGCCGATAGCAAGGACCCATTCGCCGACTTCGAGGGCATCAGAGTCGTCCAATTCGAGATAAGGCAGGTCACTGGCGTTGATTTTTACGACGGCGACATCGGAATCGGAGTCTGCTCCGATGATTTCGGCGGTAAACTTTCGGCCGTCTGTGAGCTCGATCGTAACTTTTTTAGATTCCGCTACCATGTGATTGTTTGTGAGGATATAGCCGTCGGGCGAGATGATAAAGCCGGAGCCCTGAGCCGTTCGCGGCTCGCTGTATCTTCTCGGTTGTTGTCGTTGACGCGGTGAGCGGCGGAAGAAAAAGTCGAATGGGTCAGAAAACGGCTCGCCGAAAGGCCAATCCGGCATTATCGAGTATTCTCTCGTGACGGTCCTTTCGGACTTGAGACTGACTACGGCTGGTGAGGCCTTTTCGGCAATAGAAGCAAAGGCTTTACCCATCTGGCGAAGAGTGGCAATACTATCCGGAGCCTGCGCAAATATC
>Ga0307439_1001805_pt1 | contig 13111 bp, 10 predicted proteins | sample SalMarWE160490MG_FD_202142 | JGI IMG/M metagenome (GOLD analysis project Ga0307439, IMG submission 202142) | Salt marsh sediment microbial communities from the Plum Island Ecosystem LTER, Massachusetts, United States - WE1604-90 | ecosystem: Environmental > Aquatic > Marine > Intertidal zone >... | reverse complement strand
AATTCCACCACCCCCTATGCCAAGCATTCCAGATAATAAACCTGCAACTGCACCAATAAGTGAAAGAGAAATGTAGGGAATATCTTCTCGAAAATTAGTTTCCTTTTTATTCTTGAAAAACAGAAACATGAATCCTGAGAACACCAAGAAAGAAATGAACATTAGCAAGATAATATTGGAAGCAATGTATTTTGTCACATAAGCACCAATAATTGCAAAAAGAAATGAAAAGATAATAATTGGAGTGCCTAATTTAAAATCAAGTCGTTTATTTCTAATATTGTTAATACTTGCTCCTGCTAAACTTATGGTGTTATAAAATAAGCCCACGGGTTTTGCTACAGATAATGGGATGCCAAATGAATGCAAAATTGGAATTAGAATAATTGCTGCCCCTATTCCTCCAAGGGAGAATAAAAAGGCAGCAACGAAAGAAATCGCTGCTATATAATACTCCATGCTCTTTGTTAATTATTTCTCTGAACAAGGAATACAAACTCTCTTACCATCAATAATTTTTGATTGATTATCAAATACAATCTCATTACATACTGAGCAATTATGCCAGTTAAAAGTTCCTTTTGGTGGTTGTACATCTTTCTCGAATACTTCACTTACAGTGAAAAGAACATTTTCGTCAAGTTGTTGCACGTTTTCAATAAGCGGCATTACCAATTCGGGTTTAATATCCTTGGGTTCAACTTTTTGTTTTCGGAGTTTTACAAATTCAGAGTTCAGTGCCTTTTCAAAAAACTCTGGTCTCATTGAAACTCTTACAGCTTTTTTTGTTTTTAAATCAACTAATACAATGGCATTCTTCCCATAATTTAATTTTTTTGCTATTCCTTTTCCATAAGTGCAACCTGTTGCAGCCATTACTCCGTCTAAAAAGCACGCAGCAGCATGTACAGGTCCGTTTTCACAAAGAAGATATAACTCTTTGTTACTGGCTTTTTCAACTCCAAGTTTTTTCATTGCGGTTAGACCTGCCCGATAACCGATAGGCATTGCAGGACATTTGTGGCCGTGAAATTCGAATGCCCATTCTGGTATTTCAACTTTTATATTTTCCATATCATTATTATTAGTCATTTCGGGAATTCCCGAAATATTAAGTTAAATTTTTTTACTTCTTGAAAAATTTAGCGAACAACAGCTTTGCTTCTTCCCAATTCTCAGGATTGATACAATACCGTATATATGGCGGGTTTATTTCACCCTGAATCAATCCAGCGTTTTTAAGTTCTTTCAGGTGCTCTGAAAGTGTTGAACGAGCAATGGGAAGTATCTCAGCCATATCACCGCTATAACAGCATTTATTGAGATTATTTGCCAGATATTCAAGAATAAAAACACGTGTCGGATTTGAAAGTGCTTTCCCATATCGTGCTATCTTTTCCTGATTATCTGTAATTGGTTTTTGCTTCTTAGCCATAAAAAAATCATTTCGGGATTTTCCGAAACAAAAATATACTATCATTGTGATATTACCTAATAAATGATATTTTATTTTTGGAAGTTCAAGTCATTAATAAATTACAAGATTCGGCTGATTTTGAATAAAACTACTTTCAAGATATTAAAAATGGATTGTCCTTCTGAAGAGCAGATTATTCGGATTCGGTAATAAAGATTTTAATAAATTCGTAAAACGTTTCAGAGTTTCCTTTGTGCTGTTATAAATATGATTACAGATAATGACATCTTAATATGAACATTATTGAAACAATAAAAAAACGGAAATCATGCAGGACATTTAATCAGGCTGAATTAAAACCTGCCGATAAGAGAGACCTCGAAAGTTACATTTCTGAAAATAGTAAAGGATTAGAAAATGAGGTTATAAATTTCCGAATCATCGAAAAGAAGTATGCTGAAAATCAAATGATACTATCGTATGGAATGATTAAAGGATACAATACTTATATTTTGGGGACGTCAAAATTTTCAATCGATTCAAGAGTGAATTATGGATACCTTATGGAAAAGGTAGTATTAAAAGCCACTGAAATGAACATTTCAACATGTTGGGTGGGTTTCTTTGACGATACTTACTTTAATGAAGTATCCATAGAAAAAGGTTTTGAAATACCAAGTATAGTAACTATCGGATATTCTGAAGATAGAAAGTCATATCTGGATAAATATATAAGGTTATCGGTTAGTGCTTCAAAAAGGCAGGGTTGGGGAAAAATGTTTTTTAATTACAAAATGAGAACACCTCTTACCACTGAGTATGTAAAGAGATATTCTGATTCGTTAGAGATGGTAAGATTAGCCCCATCATCTGGAAATACTCAACCTTGGAGAGTATTTTTTGATAATACGGTAAATGAATTTCACTTTTTTAAAAAGCCAATAAGCAAAAGGTATGAGTTAAGGGGATTACATGATATTGACATGGGTATTGCATTAACTCATTTCGAATTAACATCTTTACAAAATGGTTTATCAGGTAGTTGGGTTAGGCACCCAAAAGAGAATATTAACTCAATTGATGACCTGCAATATATTATAACTTGGAAATGTGAATAAAAATCACAAACTCCAAACAACGGCTCATACATAATTCTGGTTTCAGAGGATTTGCAAGTTAAGTCCTCGCAGGTACGTTTCGTTATGTTGTTTTTAGGCAGGATAATTGACTATAATAGCGTGGCATCAAATCCCTTAGTACGAGGAAACGCAGCGAGACAATTTAAAGCGGTGTCGCCTCTTCTTTTACCTAAAGATTTTATTATCTCAAGACATGGTCTTGCTATATTTTACTCCCTACCTGATTATAAACTTTTGACAAATATCATTGAGAAGAAACAATTGTCCCCTGATGATAATTTGGAAGATTTTATTAATGCCCCACTGATTTATAGAGGTTAATTTAATGTCCGTTTATTTAATTTGTCAAACAGAGGAGGAATCAATTATAGTTATTCAGAGGAGAATTATTTGGATAATAGAAAATACAATTTTTTGTTCATTATTAAGTATTTTTATACTCCGGTTATTCTACATTGTCTTTAAGAACAACAAATCTTCATATAAAAAATATGTTCTGCAACCGATGCATAAAGGTTGTCAGTGATGAAATCTCAAAATTGGGTTTTGAAATCTAATTCAAGAATTATTTTATTCTTTTCAAAGATTTCATTAAACAATTTCAGGTCCAATACGTTAACTTAGTAGTATGTTTAGAAAAGCAACAAATATAATCTTGGTAATCTTATTGTTGGCAACAACAGCAGGATTTACTATATCTAAACATTACTGTGGCGAAAGGCTTATTTCAGTTGCTATTAATACAGGTGCAGAACCTTGTTGTGATGATGGAAAAGGCAATTGTTGCCATAATGAAGCAGAATATTTCCAGTTAAACGATTACTTTGTTACTTCATTTACCCATTTCGATTTCCGGAATTACTTTACAATTGATCTGGATTTAGTTGCGAATTTTCTTTTTAGTATTTATTACAGGGGAGATAATACCAACGATTTTATTTCTTATACCGATTCTTCTCCGCCTCTCAAGATAAAAACCATATTGGCGAAATTGAACACATACCTTTTATGAGATAGCAATATGATTCAGGATCCCCATTTATGCCTTTAAGGATTTAAATGTCAAATCTCTGGTTTAATCGTATTGTTATAATAATGCAGGTATGTTTAATAAAATCATAAAATTCTTTTTGGAAAACAAACTGGTGACATTCATTGTCCTGGCAATATTCGTTGTCTGGGGTATAGTTTCATCACCGTTTGGCTGGGATACGGGAATTTTGCCACAAGACCCTGTCCCCGTTGATGCAATTCCCGATATTGGGGAGAATCAACAAATTGTTTATACTGAATGGTCTGGCCGTTCACCACAGGATATTGAAGACCAGATATCATATCCGCTGACTACAGCATTGTTGGGGATACCAGGTGTCAAAACCATCCGGAGTAATTCCCTCTTCGGGGTATCCAGTATTTATATCATTTTTAAAGAAGATGTAGAGTTCTACTGGAGTCGTACCCGTATTTTGGAAAAGCTAAATTCCTTGCCATCCGGCACATTGCCGGAAGGAGTTACACCATCACTTGGCCCAGACGCAACAGCTTTAGGGCAAATATATTGGTATACATTAGAGGGAAGAGACAAAAACGGGAATCCCAACGGTGGTTGGGACCCGCACGAACTTAGAACCATACAGGATTTCTATGTCAAATATGCCCTTACCTCGGCTAAAGGTGTTGCTGAAGTAGCTTCTATTGGTGGGTTTGTAAAGGAATACCAGGTGGATGTTGACCCCAACGCCATGAAAGCCCACAAGGTAAACATTGCCGATATTATGAATGCTGTGAAAAACAGCAATCTCGATATAGGGGCAAGAACCATAGAGTTTAATCGGGCTGAATACTTAATTCGAGCGTTAGGGTATATCAAAAATCTTGAAGATCTGGAAATGAGCGTTGTCAAAACCCGGAATAATGTTCCAATCCGTTTGAAAGATGTGGCACATACTACTTATGGACCCGGAACTCGACGTGGAGGACTTGACAAAGGTGGTTCCGAAGCTGTCGGGGGTGTTGTGGTTGCACGGTATGGGGCTAATCCGTTAGAAGTAATCAATAATGTAAAAGATAAAATTGCAGAAATTGAACCGGGCTTACCTTCCAAAATATTGGATAACGGAACAGTTTCAAAGGTCAACATTGTTCCTTTTTATGACCGTACAGGGTTGATAAAGGAAACACTTGGCACACTCGAAGAAGCGCTTACACTTGAAATACTCATCAGTATTATAGTGGTCATAATCTTAGTGCTTAATCTTCGTGCTTCATTATTAATATCAAGCATATTGCCCATTGGGGTATTGATGACTTTTATCGTCATGCGTCGTTTTGGTGTGAATGCAAATATTGTTGCACTTTCAGGTATTGCCATTGCCATAGGTGTAATGGTTGATGTTGGCGTGGTTTTTACCGAAAACATTCTCCGGCATCTCGAACTTGCAAAAAACAAAGGCAAAAAGCTGTTAACCACCATTTATGAGGCTACTATAGAAGTAGCCCCGGCAGTAGTAACTGCCCTCACTACCACAATAGTAAGTTTCCTTCCTGTGTTTGCTATGGAAGCAGCCGAAGGCAAACTGTTTAAGCCTTTGGCATTTACTAAAACATTTGCCATGCTTTCTGCTTTGGTAATTGGTCTGATTATCATTCCAACTTTTGCCCATATTGTTTTTTCGATTAAAGCAGACAAATCAAAGCTAAGAAAAGTATGGAGCATAATATTAATTGCTTCCGGTTCGATTTTCGCCCTGTTCTTTAACGCTATCATAGCCATTGCATTAATAGGCGTAGGTTTAAACAATTATTTCAGCAATAAATGGCCGGAAAATAAAAAACACTTCATTAATTACATCAATATAGGCATAACCGTGCTTGTTGTACTCTATTTTTTAAGCAAAGAATGGATGCCGCTTGGTGCAAACAACAGTCTTTTAATCAATTACCTTTTTGTATCGTTCATAATTGCTGTTGTCCTGGGATTACTTATGGGTGTTATTCGCTATTATTCCAACATCCTGAATTGGTGCCTTACCAATAAATGGAAGTTTCTGAGTTTGCCAATAATCATCGTTTTCCTGGGTATAATGATTTGGCAGGGCTTTGATACTATTTTCGGTTTTGTTCCCAAAGGATGGCAAAGCAGTAAGGCTTACCAGTCTGCTTCAGGTGTATTTCCCGGTATCGGAAAAGAATTTATGCCTCCACTTGATGAAGGTTCTTTCCTGTTGATGCCAACTACAATGCCCCATTCCGGCATTGAAGAAAACCTCGAAGTCATTCGTTTGCTTGATAAAAAGGTAAATTCAATACCGGAAGTCGAAAATGTGGCAGGTAAATGGGGACGGGTAAATTCTGCCTTAGACCCTGCTCCGGTTTCCATGTACGAAAATGTAATCAATTACAAATCCGAATATATTGTTGATGAGGATGGATACAGGATACGTTTTAAAGTAAACAAGGAAGGGGCTTTTGTCTTAAAAGACGGGTCAACTTACAATCTTGAAACGGATGAATACAAGAGCATTTCCAAAGAGCAATTAACAGAAGATAAAAAAGGGAGATACTTTCGTCAATGGCGCGAACACATTAAATCACCGGATGATATTTGGGATGAGATTGTTAAAAACTCCAATATTCCGGGATTAACATCAGCACCTAAACTTCAACCAATCCAGACGAGGCTCGTGATGCTTCAGACAGGTATGCGTGCCCCGATGGGGATAAAGGTTTTTGGGCCCGATTTGGAAACTATCGAACAGGTTGGTTACCAGATTGAATCTCAATTGAAAAATGTTGAAGGTATTGCCCCTATGTCTGTATTCGCTGACCGCGTCGTGGGTAAACCTTATCTTGAAATTGTCATTGACCGCAGCTCTATTTCCCGCTATGGGCTAACCATAACACAAATCCAATCGGTTTTAGGTAGCGCTATTGGTGGTATGGAATTGACAACCACCGTGGAAGGCCGTGAACGTTTCCCGGTAAGGGTTCGCTATGCCAGGGAATATCGTGATAATCCCGAAGACCTCAAAAAAATATTGATTCCAACTGCCGACGGCTCGCAAATTCCTCTTGGCGAATTGGCCGATATAGACTATACACGTGGCCCGCAACTCATTAAAAGTGAAAATACCTTTTTAGTTGGATATGTCATTTTCGATAAAAAGGAAGGATTTGCAGAAGTAGATGTTATTGAAAATGCACAAAATTACCTGAACGACAAAATTGAAAGTGGAGAACTGGTTATTCCGGCCGGTGTGAATTTTGTTTTCACTGGCAACTACGAAAATCAGGTCAGGGCAGCTAAAAGATTAATGATTATTGTTCCGTTAGCCCTTATCGTTATATTCCTGATTTTATATTTTCAGTTTCGCTCAATAACTGCTTCAAGCCTGATATTTACAGGTATCATCGTAGCTTTTTCAGGTGGGTTTATAATGCTTTGGCTATACAGCCAGGAATGGTTTATGAACTTTTCTATCGTTGGGATTGATTTCAGGGAGATGTTCCAGATTCATACGATAAACCTGAGTGTCGCCGTGTGGGTGGGATTTATTGCTCTGTTTGGGATTGCAACAGACAATGGTGTACTGATAAGCACCTACCTGAAACAACTATTCGATAAAAAAGGACCGGAAAGTATTGAGGAAGTAAGAAAAACAGTATTGGAAGCAGGTTTAAAAAGAGTAACACCTGCCATGATGACTACGGCAACAACTATTATTGCTCTTATGCCTGTATTAACTTCTACAGGTAAAGGTTCTGATATTATGGTCCCGATGGCAATACCTTCAGTTGGCGGGATGCTTATTGCTGTACTGACCATTTTTGTTGTTCCGGTACTTTACTCCATGTGGCAGGAGAAAAAGGTTATGAAGAATATTAAACCAATTAATGAATAAAAAAATGAAGAAAATAATATATATACTTGGTTTGCTCTTTCTGATTCCGAATACAATCTCCTATTCTCAGGAATTGATAAATCAATACCTTGAAAAGGCAGCCAAAAATAATCCGGCATTAAAAGCCATATTCAATGAGTATCAGGCTTCACTTGAGGTTATTCAACAAGTTGGAGCTTTACCCGACCCGCAGGTGACATTCGGATATTTTATCCAGCCCGTTGAAACCCGGTATGGCCCGCAGGAAGCACGTTTTTCTGTTTCCCAGATGTTTCCCTGGTTTGGTACATTAAATGCAAAAGAAAACACGGCCATTCAATTGGCAAAGATAAATTATGAAACTTTTGAAGAAGCCAAATCAAAATTGTATTACGAAGTTAAAACGGCATATTTTGATTTGTATGTAACAGGGAAAGCAATTCAGATTACACAGGAAACCCTGGAAATCCTGAAATCTTTTCACCGCCTTGCTATGATTAAAGTAGAAGCTGGAATGGTTTCGGCAGTGGACGGATTACGTGCAGAAATGGAACAGGCAGACCTGGAAAACCAGTTAGCCCTGTTGAAGGATACATGGTATATACAAACTGTAAAATTCAATAACCTGTTAAATGTTGACAATGCATCAGCAATAATTTTACCGGATATTTTATGGAACAACAGTTTCATGCTTTCCAAAACTGCATTGCAAGATAGTATTCTAAAGGGTAATTATCAATTATCAAAATTCGATATTCAATCAGAGGCGTTGAAATATAAAGAACAAGTTGCCAAAAAATCGGGTAGCCCATCATTCAATATAGGATTAGATTACATTGCCATAGGTAATACGGATAATTCAATGGTTACATCCGGTTTAAGCGGAAGAGATGCCATCATGTTTCCTAAAATAGGAATAACCATTCCCTTGTATCGGGATAAATATAAAGCTACGGTTCAGGAGCAAGTATACCTGCAAAAATCCAATTTCGAACAAAAAACAGACAAAACAAATATGCTTGAAACAGTTTTTGAGAATGCTTACAAAGAGTACAGTGATGCAGATAGGCGTATCGAACTGTTACATAAGCAAATCACTTATGCCTTGCAAGCGCTTAGAATCCTTGAATCAGAGTATACGGCTGGTAAAACCGGTTTTGAAGAAATGCTGCGTATGGAACGAAAAGTTCTTAAATACAACCTTGAACTTGAAAAAGCAAGGGCAGATAAACAAGCGGCAATATCATTTATTAATTATTTAATGGGAAAATAAAAAATCAGTTAAGATGAAAACGTTATTCAATATAAATAAAAAGGAAATAAAACTAATCGGTGTTGCATTGCTTATTGGTTTTAGCTTAGGTTGGTTATTCTTTCATAAATCAGGAGGAGAAAAACCAGAAAAACACGATAATACAGATCACGTAGAACATGCAGAACAGGAAACCATCTGGACATGTTCCATGCATCCGCAGATAAAACAGGATAAACCGGGACAATGTCCGATATGTGCAATGGATTTAGTGCCTATAGCATCATTAAGTTCTGATGATGAGCATGTTTCCCCTGATGAAATCCAAATGAGTGAGTCAGCCGTACAGTTGGCAAATATTAATACAACTATGGTAACTAAAGGTATACCCCGGAAGTCAATTTCCTTATTGGGAAAAGTCAAACCTGATGAAAGAAACATTGCTGAACTTACTGCACGTTTTGGAGGCAGGATTGAAAAATTGTTTGTCAATTATACCGGGCAAGAGGTATATAGAGGCCAAAAACTTGCGACTATTTATTCACCTGCGTTAATTACTGCACAAAAGGAACTTCTTGAAGCGGTTCAGTTTAAAAAATCCAATCCGGATTATTATAAAGCAGCTATAAGTAAGTTAAAGCTTTGGGATTTAACAGATGAACAAATAGTAAGTATAACAGAAAACAGTGAACCACAACTATATTTCAATGTGCTATCACCCATCACCGGGACGGTTACTCAAAGGCATGTTGCACTCGGTAATTATATAAAAGAGGGTGATGGTTTGTTTGAAGTAATCGACCTTACAAAAATCTGGATAATGTTTGACGCTTACGAAAGCGATTTACCTTGGATAGAAAAGGGCGACCATATCGAATTTACCATTCAATCATTGCCCGGAAAGACATATGAAGGAAAGGTAACATATATCGACCCCTTCATTGATCCTGAAACAAGGGTTGCACAGCTGCGGGTCGAATTATCCAACAGCAAGCAGGAACTAAAACCTGAAATGTTTGCCAGTGGAATTTTGCATTCACAAATTACTAACAGCTCGAATGCACTACTTATTCCAAAGTCAGCTATTCTTTGGACAGGCAAGCGTGCTGTTGTTTACGTAAAAATACCCGACAGGGAAACACCATCTTTTAAATACAGGGAAATCACCTTGGGTCCTGATGCAGGTAATTTCTATGTTGTTGCTGAGGGGTTGACAGAAGGTGAAGAAATTGCAACGAATGGGGTATTCAAGATTGATGCGGCTGCACAATTGGCAGGAAAGCTCAGCATGATGAATCCTGAGGGTAGCAAAGTGTCGACCGGGTATGACCATGGAAACATGGATATGAGTAGTGATGCGAACGTACTACATTTAGGACATTCTGAAATGCAAATGAATAATCAGGATAAACAAACCAACCACCAAGTGAAGGCTAATTTAGAGCACACCATTTTAAAAGTTTCCGGTAATTGTAGCATGTGCAAAGCACGGATTGAAGAAGCTGCCCTTTCGTTAGACGGTGTAAACTCCGCCGATTGGTACGAGGAAACTAAAATGTTGCATTTGTCTTACAATGCTGATAAGATAAAAGAAATCCAGATTCATAAAGCAATTGCAAAAGCTGGTCACGATACCGAAAAAGCTACAGCGCCGCAGGATGTTTACGATAAGTTGCCCGGTTGCTGTCAATATTCAAGAGAATAATTAATATTGTTAAATATGTTAATTATAAAAGAAAAACTAATAAGAACAGCTTTTATACTGGCTATTATAACCATAACCTATAATGTTGTGGAAGGTTTGGTATCGGTATTTTTTGGCATCAACGATGAAACACTTGCCCTGCTTGGGTTTGGAGTTGACAGCTTTGTAGAGGTACTTTCAGGTATTGGTATTTTGCATATGATTTACCGGATGAAAAAAGCCGGCATCAATGATGTGCCAACAAGGGATAAATTTGAACGACAAGCGCTTAAAATAACCGGTACAGCATTTTACATTCTGGTAATAGGATTAATTGCAGGTTCGGTTATGAACATTGTAACCGGTTCAAGACCAGAAACTACTATTGTTGGAGTTATTATTTCAATATTGTCAATCCTTACGATGTATATATTAATGTCGTGGAAATTGAAAATAGGCAAGCAACTGAATTCGGATGCTATAATTGCCGATGCCAACTGCACAAAAACCTGCTTCTACTTTTCATTCGTGCTACTTGCATCAAGCGGTTTGTACGAATTATTTGGAATTGTCTGGTTTGATATTGCAGGTTCTCTGGGGATAGCCTGGTTTGCCTTTTCAGAGGGCAAGGAAACCTTTGAAAAAGCAAAAAGCGAGGAATTGAGTTGTAATTGCAGTGATTAGCATAAAAACCGATCCAATTGTTTTCGTTTTCATATTGGTCAAAGATCAGGTTAGATAAAGTTTGAGAAATAAGTCATGCCTTTAAAGTCAAATAAGTATTCTATTCAAGCCTATTTCTCGATCCCTGCTTATCCAATAGATAATCAAAAAAATAAATCTCTGCTTTCTTATTAACCAACTTCGGATTATTAAACTTTTCTCAACAGTAATTGTTTTTATTACAGGAGTACATCATGAAAAAAACGATAGCAAGTTCCTTAAAAGTTATTTATTGACAGAAACAGCATTATTAACCTAAAAATAAGAATTACCATCATGGCTAATTTAAAAACAAAATACATGGGATTGGAACTGAAGAATCCCATAATAATCGGAACAAGCAATCTTGTGACAAGTGTCGATAGTCTTAAAAAGATTGAAAGGGCTGGTGCAGCAGCCGTTGTTTATAAATCACTATTCGAAGAACAGATACATCTTGAAAATCTGGAATTATTTGAACAAAGGACAGAGTATGAAGAACGAAATGCTGAAATGATCACTCTTTTCCCAAATTCTAAATCAGTCCCATTATTTAATACTTGGCAACAGAGGAGGCTTCACTTCTCTTTAGGGCTTTTTAATGCAGTGTTATTATTTGGGGGAGAGTTATTTTGTAATAACATAAGACATATCTTATAATTATTTATATGTCAAACAGAATTATAACTCATTAAATATTAATGAACTAATCTTCCCTAAAAATCAGAATTTATAACGAATGGTAAAATTTTGCATTATTATGTCAAACAAAATAGGTCGCCCTTAAGTTTGATTCCCATAAATCTTAATATTCCTTATTCATAATCAAATAATTAGGTTTTTTAGTAAATTTGATAATATCCGAATTTGCTATAAAAGCTGGAGATAAATGAGATATAATTCACCGTTCCTCCAGGATGTGCCAGGTCAGTCAACTGCAAAAGCCGGACGCCTTGACCACATTTGGCCGGTCAGATTACAATTAACATATATAACAATATAACACGCATTTAACTTCGGCGTTAGTGGTCAATATTATCCGGCTAACTATGGTCAAAGCAACTGGCTTTTCCACTGTAGCTTAAAGCACCATAGGAAAGAGCCCGCTCGCAGGACAGATCAATCAGGGCTGTGTCGTACTGTTTTTCAAGACTTAATATGCACTGAAGGATCAGATTGCTGAATTTGTAGAATATTATAATAACCACCGATACCATGAGTAATTGAATAACGTAAATCCTGCAGATGTCTATTTTGGAAGAGACCAGGAGATCTTTGCCAGGAGAGAAGATATTAGGCAACGTACTTTACTGAAAAGGAAATTGGATTATGAAGTGCAAAAAACAACTTTGATTTAATGAAAGTATCTCTTAATTTTATATTGATTGGATTCCAGATTTTGCTGACGATAAACACTTGTAACTAACTTATTATCAATGAGATACAAAACGAAGGATTGCAGTCCCATCTTCCACCCGAAAAGAAAAGAGGGTGTCTCAAAAGGGCACCCTTTTTTATTATCCCTTTCCAAGTCTTTTATACTTAAAGTATCCAAAAAATGATATTGCTAAAAGAAGTATAACGATAATATAGATAAATGCCGGAACCGGTACCGGATCACCTCCTGCATATGAATGCAGCCCTGACAGGTAATAATTCACCCCAAAGTAGGTCATTAGCACTGATGAGAAAGCAAACAGAGAGAGTAAATTAAATGTGTAAATATCCTTAAAAGCCGGGATGAGCCGTGAGTGTGTGACGAGTGTGTATACAATGATTGTAATAAGCGACCATGTCTCCTTGGGATCCCAGCCCCAGTACCTTCCCCATGACTCATTTGCCCAGATAGCTCCCAGGAATGTTCCGATGGTCAGAAAATATAATCCGAGTGTCAGCGTCTTGAAATTAATAACTGTCAGCTCATCGATAGTACCTGAGATCCTTATACGATTACTGTTGTTTGTGAGTAACAGCAGGATCAGGTTTAAAAGACCCAGGATTGCTCCCAGTCCGAGAAATCCATAACTGCCCGTAATT
>Ga0307439_1001803_pt1 | contig 13117 bp, 10 predicted proteins | sample SalMarWE160490MG_FD_202142 | JGI IMG/M metagenome (GOLD analysis project Ga0307439, IMG submission 202142) | Salt marsh sediment microbial communities from the Plum Island Ecosystem LTER, Massachusetts, United States - WE1604-90 | ecosystem: Environmental > Aquatic > Marine > Intertidal zone >... | reverse complement strand
ACAATAAAACAGCACTGGTTTTGAATATGTTAAAGGATATGCTCGGAGATGAAATGTTTTATTTAGGGATGCAGAGATTTTTTCTCCGGAATAAATACAGCGCAGCAAACACGAAATCATTTATCAATATATTCAATGAGCTTGCTGAAAATGATTTGGATGATTTTTTTGACGGTTGGTTCAGATCTTATCGTCTGCCTGATGTAAAAGTAATGTATTCTGTGGAAAAAAACAGCACTGGTTTCCTCTTAAGATTGAATGTAATCCAGGATGACCGGTTTTTCATGTTTCCTTTATGGTTGGAGTGGAAAGAAAATGGAAACAGAGTGAAAAAAAAGATATTGGCGGATAAAAAAGTGGTCAGTTTTGAATTTAAAATGAAGCACAAGCCGAAAAAAATCAGGATCAATCCTTATGATGCTGTGCCCGGCTGGTTCCATATCCAAAAGTCTTGAAAGGATGTTCCCTTATTCGTCCTGGTTGTTATTTGTTTCGATATCCAGGCGCTTTATCATTTCATTTAATGTTGTTGGCTTTACTCCCAGAAGGCCCGCTGCTTTTTTTTGAATTCCATTGGATTTTTTTAATGCATCAATTACGGCATTTTTCTGGAAAATACGAGTTTTCTCCTTAAGGTTGAGATTGTGGTCTGAGAGGAGAGGGTCGGTTTTTCTGGTGATTTTTGACTTAAGTAGAAAGGAGGGGATTTGTTCTCTTCCGACTATTTTCGAACGGGTCAATACAACTGTCCTCTCTATGAGATTTTCGAGTTCTCTCACATTTCCAGGCCAGAAGTATTTTTCGAGAAGTTCCATAACACCTTCAGTTACCTCAAGATTTTCTTTATTGTTTTCTTTGGAGTAGAGTTCAAGAAAATGTTTGACCAGCAGAGGAATATCTTCTTTCCTTTCTCTGAGAGGCGGGATCTCGATTTTTATAACATTGAGACGGTAGAAAAGATCTTCTCTGAATTGATTCTTATTGATGAGTTCTTCAAGGTCCGTATTTGTTGCGGCGATGACCCTTGTGTTCACTTTAATGGTTTTGGTGCCTCCCAGTTTCATGAATTCTCTTTCCTGCATCACTCTGAGGAGTTTTGCCTGAGTTTCCAGATTAAGGGAAGATATTTCATCAAAGAAAATACTCCCTTTGTCTGCCGCTTCAAACAATCCCGTTTTTTGGCTGACAGCTCCTGTAAAAGCTCCTTTTATATGTCCGAACAGGTGGCTTTCAAGAAGTGCCGGTGGAAGAGACCCGCTGTTCACCGTGATAAAAGGAAAATCAACGCGTTCGCTGTTTTGATGGATGGCTCTTGCAACCAGCTCTTTTCCCGTGCCGCTTTCTCCTTGAATTAGGATTGTGCTCCGGGTCGGAGCTGAAGCTTTTATGACCGTGAAAACATCCTGCATTATTTTACTCTTGCCTATTATATTATCGAAACTAAACTTCCTTTTAAGCTGGTCTTTTAAATGGATGTTTTCTTCTTGGAGTTTTTTATGTTTGATGGCTCTTTTCAAAGTGATAAGAAGCTCATCATGCTGGAAGGGTTTTTGGATATAATCAAAAGCCCCTTTTTTCATAGCTGTGATCGCTGATTCAACTGAAGCATAGGCTGTGATGATGATCACCACTGCGTTAGGGTCGATTTTTTTGATTTTCTGGAGGACCTCTATTCCATTCATCCCGGGCATAAGAAGGTCCAGAAGAACCAAGTCAAAAGATTCGGTTTCATGCTTTTTTAATGCTTCCTGGCCGTTGGAAGACAATGTGCATTGGTATCCTTCGGAGACGAGCAGGTCTTCCAGTACTTCATGGATTATTTTTTCATCATCGATAATGTGAATGGTTTCTTTTTCTGGCATTTTTTACACCGATAAAGACTTGTCTTCCTGCTTTTTTTTCTGTTTGATGGGAATGAAAATAGTGAAAACAGTCCCTTTACCCATAAGGCTCTTAACGTCGATATGTCCTTCATGCTCCTTTATTATAGCGTAGCTGATAGAAAGTCCAAGGCCTGTTCCCTTGCCAAATCCTTTTGTTGTGAAAAAAGGGTCAAAGATGTTAGCTAAGTGTTGGCTCTTGATACCCATACCTGTATCCTTGATCTCAACAGCATTATAGCCCTGTTTTTGGTAGAGGCTTATTTCGAGTGTCCCCCCATCCGGCATGGCATCAAGTGCATTGAGAATGATGTTGATGAAGACCTGCTGGAGCCTGTCTTCCTGAGCCCAGATCGGTTCTACATCTTTAAGATCTAACTTGAGAACGATATTCATGTTTTTTAATTTATAGTCGATGAGAGAGATGATAGAGCGCAGGCTTTCCTTAAGGTTGATCTGCTGAAGGCTGGATTTAGAGGGATCCCGTGCCAGATTCAACAAATTTTTTACAATTTTCCCTACTCTGTCAGTCTGAGTTTCGATTTTTTTTAGGATTTGAGAATGGGGAGTATCGCTGAGCTTTTTCTGGAGTATTTGAATATAACTCGAGATGCCTGTTAAGGGAGTGTTTATCTCGTGTGCCACGCCTGCGGAGAGAAGCCCTACGGAGGCCAGTTTTTCTGAGGTCAGCAGCTGTTGTTGAAGGGAAATTTTTTCTGTGGTGTCATCAAAGACTATGATCGTGCCGTAGGGATTCATTTTATTGTCAAGAAGCGGGGTTTTTGCGATGTCGAAAATTTTCTTTTTTCCTTGAGGCAGGTCAAGAGTGATCTCACTGAGAAGGCGGAATTCCTTCTGAGTGTCTGATGGGAAGAGTGCCAGATAATTTTTTTCTCCTAAGACCTGACTCAGTTTTTTCCCCTCCACATCTTCTTTTTTTTGAGAAAAAGTATCTTCCATGACTCGATTCCAGCCTATTATTTTCCCCTTTTGGTCCATGACGGCCACCCCAACGGTCAGGCTCTCAATAATATTTTCGCTGTAATCCTTAAGCCGCTCGAGCTCAAGAGCTCTGTCCCTGGCTTGATCATAGAGGGTTGCGTTTTCCAAAGCCAGGGCCATAGATGAAGATATGGTGCGGAGAAGCTCCCAGTCATCCGAGTTCAGGAATGTGTTATCCTGTTTCTTTCCCATGGCCAGACAGCCGATGAGTTTTTCTTCGACTTTGAGAGGGAGCAGATGGAAAAATCCGAGGACTGAAAGGCCGCTGTCTTTAGATAGTGTTTTTTGTTCTTCTGTGATTGAGTAAAGTGAGACAAAATCCTCTTCTTGTATTTTATTCAAGAGGTGGCTGTCTATATTTATATGATTTTGGGATGAGGGGGGATTGCCTCTGGAATTTTGTATATAGAAAATATTCTTTTTGCTTTTTGCCGGAAGCAAAAGTGCGATTGAGGTAAGGGATAAGGCGTTTGAGATCAGGTCCAGGAGTGACTTTGATAGTTTTTGAAGGTCTTTCTCCCGGCTTAATTCTTGACTTATTGAAAGAAGGATTTTTCTATCTTTATAACTTCTTTTGTAAAAGACCCTGTCCAGAAGAGATTGGATCAATTTTTTCAGGGGCGTGAATAAGGTAGCGCCAAGAATGATGGCCAGTACACCCAAAATAATAGCGTTTAATCTGTTCTCGGGTAATATTTTTGTCTGAGAGCTCACTATAAAATAAAGGATGGCGATCACTACATAGGAAGAGACCAGGGTGATGGCTTTTTTTAGGATGACTTCTATGTCCATGAGCCTGTATCTTGAGATAGAATAGGCGAAGGTCAGAGGAATAAGGGCCTGCAGTATGACAGTCATTTCTGCGGTTTTTGAGGGGACGGCTCCAAGTATATACGGGATGGAATATAAAGTCGAAAAAGGAATGATGCCTAAACCAAGGCCGTAGGCGATCCATTTGAGCTGTTTTTTTATAATGAAATCAGTGAACCTATATGAGTCATGTATGATAACTACAAAGGCTATAAGGGTAAAAATAGTGAAATGAAAAAGGTCAAGCTTTTCTAACGTTTCATAATAACGGCTTATAAAGGATTCTGTAAATTTAAAAAAATTGGGAAGGTGAATGAAAACCCGGGATAGAAGAAGGACAGCTCCCAGAAGATAGAGCACGGCCCCGGAAGAAACGATCTTTCTGGAAAATTTTTTTCTTTTAGGGAAGATAAGGAAGAAGTGCAGAAGAAGAGGAGGAAAGATCACAAAGGCGATTTTATCGATCCAGTAGAATATATTATCCAGAGCATCGAGATGTCCCGTAGGTGAAAAAACATAGATGCAGTAAAAGGCAAGTGAAATGAGGAAAAAGAATATATAGGGAAGAGTGAGTCTTCCGCTGGCATTCAAAAGAATAATGAATCCTATGGCAAAAGTGGTAAGCCCGATCAGCGCAAGGTAAAAATATATCAGACCCGTTCCTTGGGTTGTGAGGAATAAGGAAGGGAATATCTGGTCTCCCTTATGAATGATTTCATACCTTACTTTTTGATTGAGGTTTTCCGCTTTCCAGAGCTGCCTGGAAAGGTCAATGCTGCTTCTTATAGGGATATCGTTTATGGAATAGAGTATGTCCCCCTTATCAATCCCTACCAGGTAAGCGGGGCTGCCTTCTTCCACTTTGAGCGCTTTAAGTCCTTGGGTCGTTTTTTCCCAGGTCACTCCGTCTGTAGGCTCTTCCCATATTATTTTTTTATAGATATTGATGCAGCCCAAAACCAGAAGTATGAGGATAGGGATAAGACTCAGATAGGTTGTTTTCTTCATCTTGAATCACAGATCGTTTCTAAGGGCGGCATGGAATCCAAAAAAGTGAATCATTATTGTCAAAAACATATTCAGTGCAGTATATGAGCCTTTTCAGCTCTTATGGCCCAGCTTATAGGTGGTTGAGAAAGATACCTTCTTAAAACAGGATTTTCTTTGAGGCCCAAAGGTTCGGGATTTCTTTCAAGCAGGGTGGTCATATAGTCGGTTTCTTTTTCCTTCTCCTGGACTGTCTGGAAAGAAAGCCCGTCCCTGTTCCTGTGGCCTATAGATGAGGAGAGCTGAAAAGGAGCTTTATATAAAGAAACAAAGGAAGATAAAAGAAAAAACAGGATAATATCCACCAAAACATGTTTCTTCATAACTTTAAAAATAAGGGTTTGTTTGGTGTTTGTCAATACACATCGGTTAGGACGAGAAGGACCGACGGCCCTCTTTTCCTCCGGGTTGTCATCCTTTTCTGAGCCGTTATGATGATTTTTTCAATGGGCTCCCCTCAATTGACAAAAACAGGATGATTAATTAATATGGATATGCTTTCCGATAGGTTTGATGGTTTGATATGCCTTATTATAATTGCAGGGTAGCAGCTGAGACGGGAGAGGTCTTTTCAAAAAGTTTTCTGGCGCCGACATCCGAGGCCTGCCGCAGGCATTTTAGGGAAAAAGGCTTCTGTATTCTTTCAATTAAACGCGATTGGAAAAAAATAAGGATCGCTGTATTCCCTCATGAAAAAAGAATCAATGATAACGAGTTTATCATGTTTAATCAAGAGCTTGTGGCTCTTCTTAAATCAGGATATCCTGTTCTGAGATGTATTGAGATCATTACCGGCCGCATAAGGGATATGAAGCTTAAAGAAGTGTTGATGATGGTGGAGGACAAGGTTAAAAGCGGCAGCTCTCTTTCGGAAGCTTTTTCACAGCACAGCCGTTATTTTCCCACGGTCTATATTGCCTCCATTATGGCAGGAGAAAGGGGAGGAAATTTGCCCGAGACAATCAAACGTTATATCAAATACAAAAAGGTATTGTCTCAGGCAAAGGAAAGGATAAAGACAGCCCTGATGTACCCGACTGTACTTGTCATCTTTTCCTTCGCTCTGATTTTGCTGCTCGTCAATTTTATCATACCGAGATTTTCTGATTTTTATACCGGATTTGGAGCTGAACTTCCGGTCATCACCCGGGCTCTGCTGTCTTTTTCCATGACGATGCAGAGGATTTTTCCTCTTGTATTGATTTTGTTTTTACTACTGGCTGTCGTTTTTCTTCGGATAAAGAAGAGAGAGAGAGTTCTTGTATGGATGGATAAGTTGAAGCTTCATCTGCCTTACGGGGGAGTCATATGGAGAGAATCCTCCATTTCCCTTTTTTGCCGCACATTAGGGCTGCTTCTCAGCGGGGGGATTTCTTTATTATCTTCCATTGATATTGCCCGCCAGTCAGTTCCCAATCATTATATTCTTCACAGGATGAGAAATATTCAGGATGACATAAAAAACGGGGAAAATATCTCAAAATCCCTTGAAAAAACCGAATGCTTTTCGCCCCTTGCTTTGGATATGATAAAAGTGGGGGAGACTTCTGCTAATCTGGAAGGGATGCTGTTTGATACGGCTGAAGTCTATGACCAGAGGGTTCAGGCCAAGGTTGACCGATTCGTTTCTTTGGTTGAACCCATTATCATTGTATTGATGGGTTTGGTGGTTGCGGGCATGCTTTTGTCTGTGTATTTGCCTATTTTTAATATCATAAGAGTAACGGGTTAATGAAAAACAACGAACAGGATAAGCAGGATAAGTCATTTAAGGATGCGGAGCTCAAAGCAAAAAAAATGGCTGAGAAATATAAAATTTCTTATATAGACCTTTCTGATGTATCTATCAACAGGGACTTGGTTCAGTCTTTTCCCGTTGATTTTCTGTACAGGTCAAAGTTTATTCCTTTTGAGGAAAATGGAAACAGCGTAAAAATCGCGGTGAGTGACCCCTCGGACATATCCGTCATAGATTCCATTGAGTCTTTTTTGGGTAAAAAAGTGAAAGTATTTGCCTCTTCAGAAAGGGGGATTTTTGAAGCACTGAGAAAAAGCGAAGCCGCATTACAAGTACTAAAGGATGCCACAGAAGGATATGTGGTGCAAATCATAGACAAAGATGAACAGACAGACGAAGACGCCATCTCAGCTGAGAAACTGGCGGACCAGGACGGCTCCATAATAAAATTGGTCAATTCAATCATATTCACTGCTGTTCAAAGAAGAGCCAGCGATGTTCATATCGAGTCTAAAGAAGATGACTTGATCATAAAGTACCGGATAGACGGTGTTCTCAGCGAAGCCATAGACCATATCGACAAGAAATTTCAATCGCCTATCATTTCACGTATTAAGGTCATGTCAGATCTGGATATTGCAGAGCGGCGCGTTCCTCAAGACGGAAAGTTCAGGCTTAAAGTAAAGGATAAGGGGATTGATTTCAGAGTATCCATCATGCCCAGTATTTATGGAGAAGACGCTGTCATACGAATACTTGATAAAGAGATGATAACCGAAGCCATTTCCGAACTGAGGCTGGAAATGTTGGGATTTTCAAAGGAAATCCTCCATACATTAAAGCGATATATCGTCAAACCTTACGGAATGCTGCTCGTGACAGGCCCGACAGGAAGCGGGAAAACCACCACTCTTTATGCGGCATTAACGGAAATAAAATCCCCTGAGGACAAGATTGTGACCATCGAAGACCCCGTTGAATACCAGATAGATGGAATCACACAGATCCCGGTCAATGAAAAAAAGGGGCTGACTTTTGCCCGCGGGCTTCGTTCCATTTTAAGGCATGACCCGGATAAAATCATGGTCGGAGAGATTAGAGACCCTGAAACAGCCCAGATAGCCATCCAGTCCGCGCTGACAGGACATTTGGTTTTCACAACAGTCCATGCCAACAATGTCTTTGATGTTATAGGGCGCTTTCTTCATATGAAAGTGGATCCATACAGCTTTATTTCCGCAATCAACGGAGTGCTTGCCCAACGCCTCGTGAGAGTTCTCTGCCCAAAGTGCAAGCAAAAAGAAAGGCTTAGCAGGGAGAAGCTTATTGAATCAGGATTAGACCCGGATAAATACGGAAATTATGTTTTTTATGAGGCGAAGGGATGTGAGGAGTGTCATTTAACAGGTTACAAAGGAAGGACAGCCATTGCAGAGTTTCTTGAGCTTTCCGATGAGATAAGAGAAATGATTCTGGATAAAAAACCCCTATCAGAGGTCAAGAAAAGAGCAAAGCAGGAAGGAATGATATTCTTAAGGCAGGTTGGTATGGACAAGGTCCTTCAGGGGATAACCAGCTTAAAAGAGCTGAATAAGGTTACCTTTGTTGAGTGAATTTTATATTTATTATAGATCTGTTTTCTTGAGCAAATGGAATTGAAAATGAATCTGTTTTGGAATAAATTTATCGAGTTCTTTTCCGCTCCCCCGGAGCTTTTTTCCGGTTTTTCTATTTCCTCCCATTGTATATGTGGAGTCCGTGTTTCAGCAAAGGGAAAAAGCGTTGTTGATTTTTATGCGAGTGATATCCCTGAAGGTGTTGTTCAGCCCTCTTTTATTGAAAAAAATATTATTGAACCAGAGGTCTTAAAAGAAGAATTTTCAAAAGCAGCCCGTAAGATGCGCTTGAACGGTAAGGATATCGCTTTGATTTTTCCGGAGTTATCGCAAAAGACATTTACTTTTTCTTTTGATTCTCTTCCCGGTGGCTCCAGGGAAAGAGAACAGATCATCCGCTTCAGAATAAAAAAAAGAATGCCTTTTTTTCCTGAAGACGCACGGATTTCATATGACCTTTTTCCAAAAGATTCAGGATTAAGAGCTGTGGTTATACTAACGAGGACAAATATAATCAAAGAGTATGAAGAGTTCTTCCTGCGGTTTGGTTTCAATGTAAGAACAGCTGTTCCCCCGTCTGTCGGGTTGATCAATTTACTGGATGCCGGATCTGAAAAAAATTGCTTTCTGTTAAATATTGAAAAAGAATCGTTTTCTTTATCTCTGTATAAAGACTCAGAATTCATTCTTTACAGACAGAAAAGGTTTGATTTTGAAACAGGGGGAACCGGAAGCATTCAGGATAAAATGGAAGATGTTTTTGAGGAAGTTGAGAAGACGCTGAATTTTTCCGCCGAAGGACTGGACCGCAGGGAAATGAAATTTTGGATAAGGAGCGGGATGGGAGGACATGATAGGTTTATAGAGAAAGCAGAAAAAAAGTTTGAATGCTCGTTTCATAAAATAGGTTCCTCTTTAGATGTTGGTCTGAATCCGGAGGAGACGGACAGACTTTCTCCTGTTTTGGGTGTGTTGTTATGAAAAGAAAGAGACGATTGAATCTGAATCTCGCCGGGAATCCATTGAGAAACAAGAGGTTGTTTCGATCGATGTTTTTTTTCATAGGAGGTGTGGCGGTTTTATGGATTATCATAGGGCTGACCGTTTTTTGGAAAAGCAGGAATGACAGCCGGGATATAGAGACGGCTTTAGCCGGAATTGAGAATAAAATCAATAATATAAGGAGAGAGGAGAGAAGATATATCACCCAAGTTAATAAGCTTTCTCAGGAAAATCTTTCTAAAGTCAAGTTTATCAATCATCTTATTTCACAAAAAGCTTTCTCCTGGACAGAGATGTTCACGGCGTTGGAAAACTCTCTTCCTGACGGCTGTTATATTACTTCCATATCTCCCGTGGAGATGGGAGATTTCAAAGCACAGGTCAAACTGGAAGTTGCTTCAACAGGATTGGATCCTCTGTTTCAATTCATTGACAATTTATACGCCATGGATTTCAGCGGCGTAAGGCTTATTAGGGACAGAAAGGGCGAAACAGGCTCTTTTATATCAGAAATATCTTTGGATTATGACAAAACTCATTAGCCTTTTAAATCTCAAGGAACGAAGAACGCTTTTCTTTACGGGGCTTTTTTTGTTTTTTGTGGTTTTGTTTCATATTGTTATCGTCGGAGGCCAAACAAAGACCCGATCCCGCTTGCAACAGGCTCTTTCTTCCAAAGAAGCCGAATTAACCGATTTAACTGAATCCGTTGCAGAGATAAGGAAAGAGTGTGAGAGATGGATCCAAGCAGGGAAAGATATCAAATATTTAAATGACCTTTATTTTTATCAAGGCGAGAGGAGTATTCATAAAATCAGGTCGGATTTAAATGAACTATATAAAAAGACAGGGGTACGGACTTCTGATATCAAGTACGAGTATCATGAGAATCCGGAGGAAGCCATACAGAGAATATCCGTATCTCTGAGCATCACGGGTTCCTATCTGATGATAAAAAAATTTCTCTTTGAAATAGAAAATTTAGAAAAATTCCTCTATGTGGAAAAAATTATTTTTGAGGATATTGAGAGAGGAAATGGAAAAGTCAGGCTGGGGCTTTCCTTATCGGTTTATTATGCAAAGTAAAAAAATTTGGGCACCAACATCTGTTGTTTTCGTTGCTTTCTTTTTCTGTGCGCCTTTATTTTCATTCGAAGTTCAGGAAAAAAATAGGGATGAAAGCAAACAAGTGAGACTCATTCGAATGGATTTGCTCAAACAAAGAACAAAAGAAATGAAGCTGCCTGCAACAAATATTTTTACAGGCAGAAGAGAGGAAAGTCTTTTTGTCTCCGGAAACAGGGGAATCCCTGGTACAGATAGACCAGCCAATGGTTTGGGCCAAAAGTCCGATGCACAAATCGATGAGAGAGAGGGAAGGAATCCGGGGACTCCGGGCTTTAACCTGAAATATCTGGGATATGTCGCTTCTCTGGAAAAAAAGGTGGCTTTGATTCTCTATAACGGAGAGTTTTTAGCTGTGGAAAAAGGATATGTCCTCCCGGGAGGGATTGAGGTCATTGAAATCACATCAGGCACAGTAACGGTTAAAGGATTGGAGTCGGAAAAAATAGTCCTAAAACTAGAGGGGGAGAAAAAATGAAAAAATATATATTATGCGTTCTATCTCTCATAATTTTGTGGGGTTGCGCAACCTTTAGCTGGTACTACAAAGAGGGGACCAAGGCGGAAATGGCAAAAAGCTGGGATGAAGCTATCCGGTTTTATGAGCAGGCCCTGCTGGAGGATCCTCAAAATTCGGTTTACAGGCTGGCGCTTTTCCGGGCCAAAACCGCGGCCAGGAATGAGCATCTGTATAAGGCGAGGCATTTGGCTGCGCAGGGGCAAAAGGACCAGGCCTATGAAGAGTACCGGCAGGCTCTCTCCTATGATCCGGTAAACCGGATGATATTGGAAGAGGCAAAGATTTTGACCGAAGGAGAGATACCTCAAGAGAAAATCCCGCAGGAAAAAATAAAACCACCAGTGGAGCTCAAGGTCAGTGATGAAAAAATAGTACTGAAATTTATAGAGGAGACAGATCTCCGCTCCATATTTATGGCACTGGGAAAACATGCGGATGTAAACATCTTGTTCGATTCTCAGTTTCACGATAGGCTCTTATCCATTGATCTGGAAGACATGAGTTTTCTGGAGGCTTTGAATATGCTGTGTCTTACGTCTCAGAATTTTTTCAGGATCATTGGTGAGAAAACAGTGTTGGTTGTCACGGATACGCCTCAGAACAGAGCCAAATATGATATTGTGGCTGTGAGGACGTTTTATCTTTCCAATGTTGAAGTGGCGAATATACAGAGTCCGCTGCTTCAAATGCTGCGTGGATTGTCCCAAATTCCGCAAATATCCATTGATGAGACCTTGAATTCCATAACAATAAAGGATACGCCGGATGTGCTTTATACAGCAGAGAAGCTGATCAAACTGTGGGATAAACCCAAAGGCGAGGTCATGATTGACCTGGAAATCATGGAAGTCTCACGGAAAATAACAAGGAATCTCGGGATCAGTCTTGATTCCTATGCTGTGGGTGGAAAAGTCATCACATCCGGAGGAGATGAAAGCACGGGTTGGATCGGTGCGGATGAGATTGATTTTTCGAAAGCTGAAAATTTTCAAGTCAGCCTTCCCGTTGGGATGCTCCATTTTTTGGAATCTGATGCAGATACCAAGATCATAGCTCAGCCCAGGCTCCGCGGAGTGGAAGGAGAGAAAATAGAGTATGTCGTCGGTGATGAGGTGCCCATCCCTCAGACCGTTTTTTATCCCATTGCTGCGGGAGGAGTCAGCCAACAACCCACGACTTCATACAAATATGAGAAAGTAGGAATAGAGATCAATATAACGCCCGAGATCCATTTTGAACAGGAAATCACCCTTGAAATGGAAGTAAAGATCAAGGGCTTGGGTGGGACCGGATACGGAGACCTCCCCATTATTTCAACCCGGGAAGTGAGGAACACGATTAGGCTTAAAGAAGGGGAGACAAACCTGCTGGCCGGACTTCTTAAGGATGAAGAACGCAAGACCTTGAAGGGAATCGCCGGATTAAAGAGCATTCCTTTAATAGGGAGTCTGTTTTCGAATACGGACCAGGAAATCCAGCAAACGGATGTGGTGTTGACCATTACGCCTTATATCATTCGTTCCATTCCCTTGAGAGACGAAGATTACAAGCCTATATGGATGAATCTTGAGAAGGGCTTATCCTCGAGTTTGTCTCATGAGGCAACCAGGGAAGTGATGCTGCAGCAGCGAGAGGCGGCCGCAGGAAGGCCAGATGCCTCTCAACAAAAAGGTCAGAGTACCGATGCCAACAGGATCACTCTTTCGCCTGCTGAGTACAGGGGGACTCAGGAAGAGACTTTTCAGGTAGTGGTTCATTTGTCTTCGGAAAAAGAGGTCCAGAACATGTCTTTGAATCTTTCGTTCGACTCTCAGATCCTGGAATTAACAGAGGTCAGAAAAGGGGATCTCATACAAAGCATGGGAGAAAACCCCTCGTTTTTGGAAAGTACGGACAATGCTTCGGGCCTCTGTACGATCGGATTCTCAAGCCCTGATATGGCTTTCGGATTCAAAGGATCGGGAATTCTGGCAAAGCTTATTTTCAGACCTGTATCTGCAGGTGATTGTTCGATATCCATATCAGGATTCTCGGGCTACAGTCCGGCTGGTGAGAGTCTGGAATTTAAAACAAACACCAGTCAGGTCACGATCCGGTGAGAATCAAAAAAAGGGAGGATTAAAAATGAGCACCCATCAAAAAAGCCCTGAGAGAGAGAAAAAAGGTTTTTTAAGAAACGCCTTTTTCTTGGTGTCATTCATCATCATCGCACAGATAGCAGGAATTGTGGGCTCCCTCTTTACAACAAACTCCGTCAATACGTGGTATAAGGAAATTTCAAGACCTTCATTCACACCGCCAGATTGGCTTTTTGCTCCTGTTTGGATCATTTTGTATTTGCTGATGGGGATATCTGCCTACCTGATATGGAAAAAAG
>Ga0307439_1001800_pt1 | contig 13131 bp, 13 predicted proteins | sample SalMarWE160490MG_FD_202142 | JGI IMG/M metagenome (GOLD analysis project Ga0307439, IMG submission 202142) | Salt marsh sediment microbial communities from the Plum Island Ecosystem LTER, Massachusetts, United States - WE1604-90 | ecosystem: Environmental > Aquatic > Marine > Intertidal zone >... | reverse complement strand
AATTATGCCAAGCAGTCAAGTATTTATTTTTCAAACATCTATAATCATACCAAAAGGTTAAATTGATAGTTTATAAGCCACTCGGCATAATCCGGAACTCGGCATTATGCCTGTTATGCCGAGCTCGGCATAACAGGCACTCCTGTGCGGTTCGTATGCTCCTGGCCGGTAAACCGCTCAGTGAAATCAAAAACCGCCTGGGCCATGAAAATATCCAATCCACCATGACGTATTTACACATGGACCTGACACACAAACGAGATGTGCAGAAGAAATTCATCGAATACAGTGCTAAAATTATAAAACAAGATCCAAAGATAGAAGACTTAATCGATTGGGAAAACAAGCAGGATACACTGGCTTGGCTGGACACGCTTTAAATTGGGATACAGCCAGGTTCAAGAACATCTAAAGGTCTCTTTAGACAATATTTATTATGTTGACAGTTTTATTACCAATTTGTAATATCTTTTATAACTTATTGTTTTTAATAATAATCCCTGCTTGTAAAGGCTGAGTCAGATAATGCCATTTATTCAATGGGTTATGGCTACTCACAACATAAGGTAAGATTTCACAATTGATAAGTATTACATTTTTATAAGACAATCCTAAATATCAAAAGTTTGAATACTTCAAAGCGAACCAAAAAATAATTCACCCGCTCAATTTATAAGGACCGAGCAATTTTGACAAATCCGAGTTTTCTATTTGATTTGGTTGATTTGGACTATTGAGGTCGATTATAAGATTTACAAGATCTTCGCCATTCAAGACTCATAAAAGATAATCCTCATCTTTCCCACCATTTTTCATAAGCAAAGATCAAATTAAGTTTTATAATCTAAGTACATAGACCGAATATTTCATGAGACAAAACTGTATCACTTATTAGTCATAACTGGCACACAAATTTGATTCATCTCATAATGTTTTCCGAATAATTACTGATGGTTATAATGAAACATCATGTTGGCATGTAAGTTGCGTAGTCATATGGTGATAGTTTTTACTGATTCTATAATCAAATGAACGAAAGGGGGAAACATTATGAACGAAGATAGCAAGTGCCCGGTAACGGGCAGAGCTAAAAATCCCACTGCCGGCGGTGGCACGTCGATCCGGGACTGGTGGCCGAACCAGTTGAACCTCAAGATTCTTCATCAGAACTCTCACATGAGCAATCCGATGGGCGAGGCGTTCAACTACGCTGAGGAATTCAAGAAACTCGACCTGGAGGCCCTGAAGAAGGACCTCTATGCGCTGATGACCGACTCGCAGGAGTGGTGGCCGGCCGATTACGGTCACTACGGGCCGCTCTTCATCCGGATGGCGTGGCACAGCGCAGGCACATACCGCACCGGCGACGGCCGCGGCGGCGGGGGGTCCGGCACCCAACGCTTTGCGCCGCTCAACAGCTGGCCCGACAACGTGAACCTTGACAAGGCGCGCCGTCTGCTCTGGCCGATCAAGCAGAAATACGGCAACAAGATCTCCTGGGCCGATCTCATGATCCTCGCCGGCAACTGCGCCATCGAGTCGATGGGGTTACAGACCTTCGGCTTCGCCGGCGGGCGCGAGGACGTCTGGGAGCCGGAAGAGGACATTTACTGGGGAACCGAGAGCGAGTGGCTTGGCGACAAGCGCTACTCCGGTGATCGAGAACTCGAGAATCCGCTCGCCGCCGTGCAGATGGGCCTGATCTACGTGAACCCGGAAGGCCCGAACGGCAACCCGGATCCGGTCGCCTCCGGCCGTGACGTTCGAGAGACCTTCGCGCGCATGGCGATGAACGACGAAGAGACCGTCGCGCTGGTTGCCGGCGGGCACACCTTCGGCAAGTGCCATGGCGCCGGTGATGCCGCGCTGGTCGGTCCTGAACCGGAAGCCGCCAGCATCGAGGAGCAGGGCCTCGGCTGGAAGAGCAGCTTCGGCAGCGGCAAAGGCGGCGATACGATCGGCAGCGGCATCGAGGGCGCCTGGAAGCCGAATCCGACCAAATGGGACATGGGCTATCTGAACGTGCTGTTCAAATACGAGTGGGAGCTGGTTAAGAGCCCGGCCGGCGCGCATCAGTGGCTGGCCAAGGACGTGGCCGAAGAGGACATGGTGGTTGACACGCACGACCCGTCGAAGAAGCACCGGCCGATGATGACCACGGCGGACCTCTCCCTTCGCTACGACCCGATCTACGAGCCGATCGCGCGGCGCTACCAGCAGAATCCCGAGGAATTCGCGGACGCCTTCGCCAGGGCGTGGTTCAAGCTGACCCACCGCGACATGGGCCCCCGCTCGCGCTATCTTGGCGCAGAGGTCCCGGCAGAGGAACTGATCTGGCAAGACCCGGTGCCCGCAGTCGATCATGAGCTGATCGACGCACAGGACATTGCAGACCTCAAGGGCAAGATCCTTGCCTCGGGCCTGTCGATCTCGGAACTGGTCTCGACCGCCTGGGCGTCGGCGTCCACGTTCCGTGGCTCCGATAAGCGCGGCGGGGCGAACGGGGCGCGCATCCGTCTTGCGCCGCAGAAGGATTGGGAAGTCAACCAGCCGTCCCAACTGAAGACTGTGCTGCAGACCCTTGAAGGAATCCAAAAGGAGTTCAACAGCGCGCAGTCAGGTGGGAAGATGGTTTCGCTCGCCGACTTGATTGTCTTGGGTGGATGCGCAGGTGTCGAGCAAGCTGCGAAGAATGCCGGTCACGATGTGACCGTTCCCTTCACGCCGGGACGCACGGATGCGTCGCAGGAGCAAACCGACGTGGTGTCATTCGCTGTACTCGAACCGGCTGCAGACGGGTTCCGTAACTACCTCAAAACCAAATACAGCGTTTCGGCAGAGGAACTGCTGGTTGATCGTGCGCAACTGCTGACGCTGACCGCTCCTGAGATGACGGTTCTCGTTGGCGGCATGCGCGTATTGAATGCCAACTTCGGACAGTCCCAGCACGGCGTCTTCACCAAACGGCCAGAGACGCTCACCAATGACTTCTTCGTGAATCTGCTCGACATGAGCACGACGTGGAAGGCAACCTCGGAAGACGAAGACGTGTTCGAGGGTCGTGATCGCGCAACGGGCGAACTCAAGTGGACGGGCACCCGTGTCGACCTCATCTTCGGTTCGAACTCCCAGCTCCGGGCCTTGGCGGAAGTCTACGGATGTGAGGACTCCCAGGAGAAGTTCCTGCACGACTTTGTAGCGGTGTGGAACAAGGTAATGAACCTTGACCGCTTCGACCTCGCCTGATCGAAGCATAAACGTCTTCGAGGGCTTCTGAAGCGTATTCTGAACTGCAAATCAGATGATCAGAAAGCGATAGCAGCCACGAGCTGACGGATGTTTTGAACGCTCAATGGAGGCTATCGCAACATATGAGGGCGGCGTTTCAATACAATCTGAAACGCCGCCATTTCTTTAGTCCCTTACAGTCTGCTGGTCACAGAATCGGAGCCAAAAACACATAACAAGCGCCTCATGGGTGACACCTTCCACGTTGCTCCAGGCGCATCTTAGGCGAGCGTTCAAGGATAATTATCCCATGCTTGAGTATTCAATAGGCTCAGAGGATCATCCATACAATTAGTAAACTTGACCACACACTATATGTTGTGTCTATGGTTAAGCCACCCAATTCTTTGATAACTGCAATTGAGTGCAGCAATCTAAATTTGTTTGATATCAAAACAGTATCTTAGCAACCATTTTATTTTTTACACCAATAGAATAATGGCCGCACAACACAATATATAGTATCATCACCGATCCAAAATTTTTCATCGGAATCCATCAAAAGTTGAATATCTGAAGGCAAAAAAATCAAAGTTTATTTTTGTAATCAATACCACGAAATCCCTGATAACTGACCCCATAAATATCAGGGCGTTAAACTCCACGTAATATCGTTTTTTCAATAGGGGTAATTTGTTTATCGGGGGTTTGCTCTTTTCGTTTTTATAATACATTTAAACCAGTTAGAGTTGATTCAGGTTGTTAGAATTGCAAGGTAGCAAGAAACCTGATCAATAGTTAAACAGAAAAAGCTTTTTAAAAAAAATTAGTATAAATTTCTATTCTTTCCAAATATTTTCTTAAGAAATGATTAATAATGGTTTCATTTCTAAAATTGTTGGATTTTATGTCTCATGATACAAGGTTGTATCAATTCTATCGTTTATTGTGATACATTTGCTTTTTCGTTTGAAGATATTTTTTTGAAATAACTAACAGTTATATAATGGCAATATGTTGGCATGGTTGTTGCTATTTTTGTATTTGTTTGTGAAACAAGAGAAAGTTTGCGGTAAACATGAAGAAACTTTAATCTTAAAAAGGAGATAATTATGAAAATCAACATAGAAAAAAATCTCGTCGAATTTACACCCGAAAATACCGATGAGACAATAAAACTTCAATCTTTATGGAGGATGATGGTTGATTGTGTCAGATTCAACAGAAAGTTGGTACCTATTGGAGAATATATCCCACAGCAGAGTGAATTTGCACGATTTGTAATCGAAGGTGAAAAGGGTGCTGGGAGTGACGAGTATCCTGAAGTCTATGTGAATGAGGATTGTCAATGCATTTGCTATACATGCAATAAATATATAATGTTAAAAACAGGTAATAGAATTCCCCCTTGTTGTGGAAAACTTATGGAAGCAGTAGATTAATACAACAAAGATATTTTCACTCTGGAGGATTTTTATAGAGTGACTCCGCATATCAATCAAAGAGGTAAGGACAGGTAAGTAATAACGATTAACAGAAAAGGAGAGATCAATATGAAACAATTTGTTGTGCTACTGGCAATAGTCTGCTTATTCGTTTTCATTGGGTGTGGACAAGGCGAAAAAGGTAAGCAACCCACTCAAGGAGAATCTAAGGAAGCTGCTGAGACTCTGATGGAGAAGGCTGACAAAGCTTCTGAGGCTGTGAAAGAGAAGGCGGGTGCGGCTGTTGAAACGGTAAAAGAGGAGACCAAAGGATTTACTGAGTCTGTGAAGGATGAAGGCCAGGGGGCTGCCGGGCATATGAAGGAGATGACAGGTCGGTCGGTTGAAATGGCAAAAGAGAAGACTCAAGAAGCTGTTGAAGTCGCGAAAGAGAAGACCGAGAAGCCTTCTGAGGCCCTGAAAGAGAACACGGGTGCGTCCGTTGAAATGGTAAAGGAACAGACGAAAGAACCTGTTGAAGTCCGGAAAGAGAAGACCGAGAGGGTTCTGTTTGAAACTAATATGTCTTCCGATGTGATTAAACAGATCCAAAAGGCTCTGCAAAATGCAGGTCATGATCCTAAGTATATAGATGGTGTTATGGGTTGTCGAACCACTGAGGCAATTAAAGCCTATCAGAAGGAAAAAGGGCTCGCAGTGGGCGGCTTAACTTATGAAACTATAAAGAGTTTGGGAATCAAGCTTGGCGGATAGAAAAAAAGGTTCTTGTTGAGGAAGCCTCTATCAGTGTAGAACAAGTTCCGCCTGAATATAAATGGGTTAGTGAAAAGATTTTGGTCGAGCCAGCCCATACCGTCTGGAAAAAGGGGCGTGGTCTTATTGAAAAGGTCGACAACACCACCGGTGAAATCATTTGCCGGGTGGAAGTTCCGGCTAAATACAAAACCGTGAAGCGCCAAGTCATGGTAAATCCGGCCAGAACCCGGAAAGTTGAGATTCCAGCCAATTTTAAAACCGTCAAAGTCCGGAAATTGGTTTCTGAGCCCCAGGAACGACGCATACCGATTCCTGCTGAATACCAGACTGGAACTAAAACTACACGGGTTATGCAAACGCTTCTCTCAATGATTGAGCCAACGCTTCAGGAAAAGGGCTGTCTGAATTATCAGGTCTTTCAGGATATCGAGGACGAGAACGTTTTCAGCCTGATTAAAGAGTGGGAAACCCGTGAAGATCTATACCATCTTATGAAATCTGACCGGTTCGGCGTTTTGTTTGGAACAAAGATCCTTTTGACCGAACAGCAGAACATTCAACTCCACACGATTTCACATTCGGAAGGAATTGAAGCCGTCCATGCCACCAGGGGTATAATATGTTTAGAGTAAAATCAAATACAACGAAAAGATCTTATAAACGGTGTACCTATAACACTCTGTTCGGGTATTTTTTTTCAATAGAAAAAATTGTTTCAAGGCGTTCACGCTGAATCACAGTAGAGAGGGCATGGGTTTTAAAACAAATGTTTCCTTAAAACGAAAAACAAACATTCTCATTATGACAGACAATTACTCACCGCTAGTCCCCTGCATGTGTGATCTTAAAGGATTGCCAACGACAATCCTTGCAGAGGTAAAATGGTGCAAGGGAACACCTAATGCGATTTATTCCTATGAGGTTGGTGTCAAATATTATGCGCCTTTTTTATATTAGAAGTGGCCGATGCCAACAAGGTTCTCTATATGGGAGATTTTAGTAATGGAATCTTATATTGGAAAATACAGAGACACAATAGTGGAGAAGGGCATGGGCCGGATTATAAATCTGAAAAACGCATTAACATAGAAGAAAAGATAATCTTAAAAAAAAGAGGTTAAAAAATGAACAAAAATAAAATATTACGTATATTTTACCCAATTGTAATAATGCTATCGCTTTTTCTAATCACTGCTTGCGCCGTTACCCCGAGCGGTTCGGGAGTAGCACCCAGCATGGTAAGTGCCGAAAACCCGGTGGAAATGGTCAACCAGTTGGGAGGGCATATCGCCGATGCTCGAAAAAATCAGCTGAATGTGCTTTCACCGACCTGGTACGCTAAGGCTGAGGGTTCCTATCTAAAAGCTAAAAATGATCTTGAGAAAGGCAAAGAGCTTTCGGTCGTCCGTGAATACGTCAACAACGGAGAAACCCAGCTCCAAAAAGCAGAAGAAATGGCTAAAATATCTCGAACGACCTTGGGCGAACTGATTGAAGCAAGGAACAAGGCTCGCGCTGCGGGTGCTACGGATTTGGGCAAAGATTATGTGGCGGCTGAGAACAGATTTCTCGGTCTTACCCAAGCCATAGAGAATAATGATTTGCGCTATGCTCAAAACAACCAGAAAAAGCTTGCCAGCGTGTTCCGAAAATTGGAAATCCGGGCAATTAAGGAAAAAACCATCGGTGAGGTTCATACGCTCATCGAACAGGCCGAAAGATCCGGTGCTAAGAAGATAACCCCCAGATCTTTTGCAATGGCCCAAGAAAAATTAAAGGAAGCCGATGAATTCATCACTGAAAATCCTTACGATAAAGATACCATGAAGAAGAAAGCCGACGAGGCCCTGTTTCTGGCCAAGCGGCTTCATCCCATAATGGACCAGAGTCGGAAGATCAAATCCATGGATCCTGAACAGATTGCTTTATGGATGGAAGAAACCCTCTACAAAACGACCCGTAAACTGGCTGCTCCGGATATGCGGGATCAGAACTTTGAGGTTCAGGTGGAGAACATCCTCGGCTCAATCGGGACGCTGCAGTCTGATCATGATTTCATGATCGAAAAGGTAAATTCCCAACAGGAACAAATGGAAGTTCTGAATCAGCGCATCGCTCTGCTCGATAAACAGACCCTCAGGGGTCAGGCCGAAAAAGAGCGTCTGGCAGCCGAAAAACAGTTCAATCAACAATACAATGAAGTCCAGGCATTTTTCGATAGGGACGAGGCCGAAGTCTACAAACAGGAAAACCAGTTGGTCATCCGTTTAAAGGCCGTTAAGTTTCCGGTGGGCCAGAGCATCCTTATGCCGGGAACTTATACTCTGCTAAGTAAAGTGCAACGGGCCATCAGAACCTTCGGCGAACCTCAGGTGGTGGTTGAAGGGCATACAGACAGCACCGGCTCGGATGAAGTTAATGAGCACTTGTCCCAACAACGGGCCGAGGCAGTTATGGAATACTTGATTGCGAATAAGACACTTCCGTCCGACAAAATTATGGCTGTTGGATTTGGATCTGTAAGGCCTCTGGCGTCAAATGAGACACCTGAAGGACGGGCTATTAATCGACGCATCGATGTGATTATTACACCTATAGTAAAGCCGGCGCCTTAGACCCCATACTTCACAAGTCCGACAAGGTCTCAGAAAACCTTTAGTCCTGCTCTTTCCGTGCTCCCGGAAATCGGAACCGAGGCTCATTAAAAAGGGTCTCCGTCCGGGGCACGGGGAGGAAACAGTCAACCATGCTTGACCGAACTACAGATACCAATAGTCCTAACGTGGCTGCCAAGCGTTGGCAACGGTTGCTTCTCAACCGCTGGGCCATGGCCGGGGTCGGAGTAGTTTGGCATAGCTATACCCTTAAGATATGCTATAATAAATATAATGTATATCTTCCTGGGTTCGGTAAGGTGATTTGATGATCTAATAGATAGGCAACACAGGATATTTTATGAATTTGAATCAATCCGTGTTATTTAAGGAGGTATCAGATGGCAAGAGTCAAAACAAGACAGGGAATTAAACGGCGGAAGGTGACTTTTTCACTTGAAAACGCCGAGGCCAATGAGGTCTTTTTGATAGGGGATTTTAACAAATGGAATCCGAAAACCCACCCTATGAAAAGCGATGGAAACAGGACGTGGGTCAGGAACGTGATAATTCCTCCCGGAAAATACGAATACAAGTTTCTCGTTGACGGTGAATGGAAAGAAGATCCACAAAATGATCAACGATCCCCCAATTGCTTCGGGACTTACAACAACATTATAAATGTGATTGCAAAAAAATAAAAGATCTGGATCATTTTTCAAACGCTTGCGTAGATGGGCCATATCGGTATGCTTGTAAGTAGTGGTAACAATTCCCCGAGTTGTTTCAAGCAGGAAGTATCCATTCTTCGACATAGGAGAGGCTAAATCTTTTGCATTTGGAATCTGGCTTTTAGGTTCTGGCCTGATTGGTATTGTTGGTATTAGGAAGAAGCTCAAGAAGTAAACAACTGAACATCAAGCAATAACTAAGGCAGGGTCACTTGGCTCTGCCTTTTTGATGTTTGAATACCTGCAATGTATGGCAATGCGCCTAATTTTTGGGATATTATATGGTTCTCTTAACAGGTTTTCATGATAAAGGCTCTAAATTTTATTTAGGGGCCACAATATATAGTATTTGCTCATTTCCATGATTTTTTATGGCGCTGATCTATTCCTGCTTTTGACCTTGAAAAATTGAAGCCATAAAATCTTTCGTTTGATGGATCTGCTGCGTATTTCAACGGTTGACGATCTCAGGAACGCTCCCCCAAAATGGGTTGAAGAATTTCTCAAGACACAAAATTATATTCGAGAAAGCAAATGGTCTTAACGTATCGCTGCCTGCCCCGTTAAATGCATTTCTCTATTTAACTGGGGTTGGAAGTAAGAATTTTGTCCAAGTCATAAAAGAGAAACTCGGTATCCGGGCAAAGGGCCGAAAGGTTGGGGAGTCGAAGGGTGCATATCATCTTCGTGAAGCACAGGCTGCTTACCATATTGATTTTACCCCTGAAAAGGACGGTTTAAAATCAAAAACAACTGTTTTTGGAACGTTAATCTTACAGTTTTCCTTTTCGGCATGTTATTCCAATTTTAATTTTGGAAAAATTTTCAAAAGTCTTATCCTTAAACGGAGTCATAACTTATATCTGCCGATAAGAGTGAGGCTGCTTCCTGGTCCCACTATTCTGTTTAACTATGTATTGCCCTTTATCTTTTTTATGATTTTGGGAATGAAGAACGAGAAGATAAAGAGCCCTATAGAGAAGAAAACCTTAAAGGATATCAGCTCTCCCCAATTTCCGGAGGCCCAAATATCTTTCAATGTCCCGATAAAAAAGGTGAAGATAAACGTACCAACGATAATACCCAGACCGGTTCCCGCGACATAGTCCCAAAATCGGACCTTGGTCAGCCCCATGCCAAAGTTCATGGGCGTAAACGGAAAATAGACTAACCTAAGGTACAGAACTGTGGCAAAGCCGTTTCGTTCGATGGCATCGTCATATTTTTTCAGCTTGTCACCGATTAGCGAAGCGGCAAATTCCCTTCCCAGAGTTCGTCCAATAGAGAAGGCAGCGCTGGCACCGATCATGGCGCCAATCCATACATATAAGAATCCCCAGTAGGCCCCGAATATGGCGGCCCCTAAACCCGTTAACAAAGTGCCTGGGAGAAAAAGGCAAACCCCCACAGCATAAATCATCATATATACCACTGGTGCCCATAAACCGGCGGTTTCAAGGAAACGGCTCAAAGCTTCGGCCGTAAGATAATTCTTGACCGGGGTAAAACGGATCAAGAAAATGGCTCCGATAATAAAGGCTGCGAAAATAATCGCCTTAAACACCGCTTTCGATGGTTTTTTTGTCGGTTGTGTTAAGGTTTCTTCTATTTTCATTCTCCTTTTAAGCGAATAGCCTTTGAATGCATACAACGCTAAAACCCCATTCCGGATTAGCGAAGTTGTGTCTATAAGTTTTTTACTACCTGGATTTTGCACAAGTCGGAGGCTTTCATATGCAAGGCAGTTAAGGGCGAAGTCATAGTGAACTATTACGAGTCCTTAATAACGCAGCGGATGGAAGCCTCCGGCTTGCCCTTTGGGTGAAAATTAATGAATTAAAAAAATCATCATGCCATATACCATTTGGGTAAAACGTATCATTACATGATTTTATATAAACCCGGTTCAGATACCTAAAGTAAAGATTCTCATTAATTTTCATGCAAAATTCAGGTATTAACTTATTGTCGTGTAAATCCTTAATGCCTTACAAAAATTATCTTTATTTTTGAACTTTTTAGTCCGAAGGGTGAAAATTTTTGAGAAATTGAACAAGAAAATTTTCGGTACAAACTGTCACCTTATAACTAAAAGCAAAATTGTAAATAACAAACTGTTTTCATTGCTAATAAAAAGGCCTCTCGAAAATTTTCATGAAATATTCGGGTTAGCAGTATTTAATAAATTTAGCAAATTGACGGGTGAAAAACAACCAAATATATCGAATAGTATAGTCTCCCGATTCGCGATAATATAGTAAAAGTTGAAATGACCAGCGCTTAAATTTACGCTACCTTCTTCAAGGTTTTTCATGAATCATTTCTTCAGGTAGCAATGACGCCGACTCCCTATCCAGAAGCCAGGTCAATTCTCCGTCTAAGGCATGTATCTTTTGGACCGGCAACCGGGCTTGATCGTTTTCAAATACGGTCTTTAGGGTTTCAGCCTTTTCTTTTCCGGAAATTAAAAAGACGATCTGTCTGGCTCGATTCAGTGCCGGCAATGTTAGGGTCAGACGGTTTACATCGGGATCGCCTCCTTTTACTGCCACTATGAGCCTTTTTCTTTCATCCAAAACGGCCTGTCCGGGAAAAAGAGAGGCTATGTGGCCATCTGCCCCCATACCCAGAAAAATCAAGTCAAAGGTCGGGAACCGGCCATCTTCCAGATGAAAAAAATCTATGAGGGCTTTCTGGTATTTTTGGGCGCCTTGTTTCGGTGGCAACTCGCCGGGCATGGGATAGACCTGGGCTTCAGGAACTGGAACCCTGTTGAGGAAGTCCTTTTTGGCCGCACCATAGTTGCTGGCCGGATCATTTTCAGGAACGCACCGCTCATCTACCCAGAAGATATACGTCTTATCCCATGGAATTGCTGAACCATAGGGTTCTTCAGCCAGCATCCTGTACATCCTTCTGGGTGTGGCGCCGCCGGAGATGGCCACCACAAAACGTCCATGGCGGTCAATGCTCTCTTTAGCCGTCTGATAGAATAGGGTCGTTGCTTTTTGTGCCAGCATTGCTGCATTTTCTTTGACAATGATTTTCTGATTGCCTGTCATGGTCCCACTTCTCTGATCCTTTCCTTTATTTTTGGACACAGATGAACACAGATTTTCAAGATTTTAATTTCCGTTTAAAGACCAATCATAATCCAGGTATTTAATCTTGATTTTTGATCTTTTTGCTTCCAATTCCTTTTTAAGATCTTCTTTGGCGTATTTAATGAGAAAACCAATAACATCGTTGTCAAAATCTTCCGAGAACCATTTGAATATTTTACTGATATAAAGCGTGTTGTCCTGGAGATAATTTCGCTGCGGGTTATTGATAAATGCTGTGGATGCATCGTTAAATTGTTGGTCTAATGTACTTCCAAGATAGGGTTCGGAGCCAAGCGGTGGGCAACTCAACGCCGCGCAGTTAATGGCAAAATGAACCCTTGGATCTTTGAACCGAGGCCGAAGTATATTGTGCTCGATGTCATCCAACGTGATAACATCACCGTCAATGCGACAAATTTTCTTTTTCCATGGGCTGTTGAATATACTTCCAAGATCCTTTATGGATTTAACCCCGGGATACCCGCTTAGAATCAGCTTTATGGTCCATGCGTTATATGCATTTATATAAAAAGCGAACTGTTCATTGCGGGACAGATTGTCAGAATCGGTTTTCTCAAGCAGTTTAAGATACTGATCCAGTTTTTCTTCTTCGGCTTTAAAACCCCGGTAGTCCACTTGGCCTTGTTTAACATATTTTTCCAGCAAAGTGGCATAGATGCTATGATCCACTATGATTTGTGACAAGCTTTGTTTAACCAGGGTCAGCGAGCCGATAAGCAGGGCAAACGTTAGTACAAATATTTTTATATGTTCTACTTTCATGTTTGTATCCTGTTCAATCGTTTTATCTAAACCGGTTTGCAGTTTCGACCTTATCAATAATATTCTTAATAAAAAAGTGATTTTCTTATTTGTCGCCAAAGTGATCAAATTCTTACACGCTGAATATAGGATTCAAGGAGTCGAGAGAAATGCGGGTTATCCCTCAGTTGATAAAGTCAGGCAGTTGATAAAGTCAGGAGAAAGACCTGCTTGAATGAAAGTCGAAGGCACCCCGGATTCAAGGCAGATCTAGAGGACTTTTGGAGTAGTGCCTGATTTTTATTTCAGCATTCAAATCATTATATTCCGGTACCCAACTGGCGTTCGTTGGTTTCAAGTTGTTTTTTTTACTTGATATTATATTGTTATTGGTCTTAAATAAAACGTTCTTATCTTCACGTATCGTTTCTTCACCATAATATATGTATTATGAAAATGCATCCGAATCTACTAAACTGCATAATAAATCAAACACATAAAATATTTTTCC
>Ga0307439_1001797_pt1 | contig 13135 bp, 13 predicted proteins | sample SalMarWE160490MG_FD_202142 | JGI IMG/M metagenome (GOLD analysis project Ga0307439, IMG submission 202142) | Salt marsh sediment microbial communities from the Plum Island Ecosystem LTER, Massachusetts, United States - WE1604-90 | ecosystem: Environmental > Aquatic > Marine > Intertidal zone >... | reverse complement strand
GCCCGAGGCGGACATCTCGGCCCTCACGGAGGGGACCGCGGAGTCGCCCATGACGTTCAGCTCCTCGGGGGCGGTGGACACCGACGGCGAGATAGTGGAGTACACATGGGACTTCGGGGACGGAAGCCCCGTCTCCAACGAAGCCAACCCCTCCCACACCTACGCCGAGGAGGGCACGTACACCGTGACCCTGACCGTCACCGACGACAGAGAAGGCACAGACACCGCCACGTTCACCGTCACCGTTGAGCCCAAGCCTTTCCCGATCATTCTCCTAGTAGGCGCCCTCGTGGTAGTCGGCGGAGCGGCGGGCGGCTACTACTTCCTCGTATTGAAGAAGAAGGGGGAGCCGGAGGCCAAGGCGACGGCTCTCCGAGTCACCGTGGACCCATCCGAGGTCCCAGGAGACGGGAGGTCCACCGCGCAGGTCAAGGTTGAGGTGCTGGACGACGCCGGCGCCCCGATAGCCGTGACCAAACACACCGTGGTGAGCCTCTCCGCGACCCTCGGAACCGTCAAGAGCCCCCTGACGATCGTCGAGGGCAAGTCCGAGGGCAGGGCGACGCTGACCGCCGGGTTCAAGCTCGGGGCAGCCACCGTGAACGCCGAGGCCGAGGGACTCAGGTCTGGGTCCGGGAGCTTCTCGGTGGTGGAGAAGAAACGGTACTGCATGCACTGCGGCGCCCAGATGACCACAGGCGAGAACCTGTGCCCCAAGTGCGGAAGGATGCCGCCTTCAGGGGTGGACGTCAAGAAGTGCAGGAACTGCGGCGAGGTGATACCGGTGGTCGCGAAGTTCTGCGGCGAGTGCGGCGCCGGTCAGCCCGACGTGGCGGCGGATAAACCAGACGAAGACGCCTAACCCTCTTTTTATCATTCTTTTCTTTATTATACCGGCCTGACCCTGGCTAGGTGCTGTATCACGTTGGCTATCCTGGGCGCGTTCTCGCCGTCGGTGTCCTTGAAGCTTACGTACCTGACCTCCTTGTCTGGGTGGGGGTTCCTTATGGCGTACTTGTACCAGACCCTCTCGTTGGGGGAGAGGAGGTACTCGTGGTAGGGGTTCCTGTCGCCCTTGACCTGCAGCTGGGTGTAGTTGTGCAGGAACAGGTCAGGCTCTATATGGATGGTGCCGTCGACGTACTCCAGGGTCATCTCCAGGCACTCTCTGTCGCTCTGGAGCGCCCCCGCCCAGTAGTAGAGGAGGTCGAAGTAGTCTAGGACGCCGAACTTGCATATCTCGCCGGTGTTGCCCTCGCCGACGATGTACTGCCGCGATATGTAGCCGAGGACGGAGGTGGCGTAGTCGCCTACCGAGGCGTCGTTCAACGCGTATGACGCGCCTATGGGGCTCTCCATGTTGGTGAGGGTCACGCTCTTGGCCATGGTGTCGATGTACTCGCGGAGCACCCTGATCTCCTCAAGCAGGCGCTCCATCTCCGACTTCATGTCCTCCTGCATCTGGTTCCAGTCCTCTGACCGGATTATGTCGCCGGGGTTCTTCCGGATTGGCTCAAACTTACTCAACTTAATCAATCCTCCACTGTGGTGATTATAGCCTTGACGCCCGTGGCCTTGATGCTCTCCACGGCGTCCCGGGCCATCTCTAGACCATTCCTTCTGGTCAACGCCGACCTCGGTATCCTCAGCTCGAAGGCGGCCAGCTGGTTGCTCGTCCACGTGAGGGCCAGCCTCACCCTCGGTATGCCCACCGCGAACTTGGACTCGTCGAACACGGCCGTGTCGAAGACACCTATCTCCTCGCTGATGGGCTGCCTATAGGTCCACCGGGTCATCCGCCGGGGTATCGTGGGTGTCTTCGGGGCGGAGAGGCTCTTCTTCACCTCCTTGCCGTTCACCTTGGCCTTCCCGCCCTCGATGACGAGGGCCTGGCCCTTCTTCACCTCGCCGCTGAAGGTAATGGTCTCGCCCGTCTCCAGGTTGGTCAGCGTGGGGTCGGTGATGACGTCCTCCTCTTCCGGCGCGAGGGTGATCTCTATCAAAGGCTCCGCGTCGTAGATGCTCTCGCTGCTGAAGCTCCACGTGTCCCCGGACTGGACGGTGAACTCCCTGTGCACCTCGGCCTCGGGGTTCTCCACCATCTCGATGGGGTAGTCTGGGGGAAGCCTCAGCGCCATCCTGACCGAGTCCAGTATGGCCCTCATGGTCCCGCCCCCCTTGTACTCTATTATGGCCCTCTTGAGGCGGCTCCTGAGCTCCGGGTCGGACTCGCCGGGGCCCCTGCCGAGGTTGTAGATGCCCGCCAGCCTGTCCAGGTCGTCGTTGGCGGCGGTGTCCACCCAGTGGGCCTCGAGGATGGAGTCCAGGTCCTTCTCGGACTCGTCGATGCGTTTACCGATGGCCGTGACGAGCTCGTATATGACTGAGGCCTTGTCCCAGGTCATGTAGAACTCCGGGAACCTGTCAAGTATCCTCTGTGTCCTCTCCAACTAGCCTCCTCTCCGCTCCCTCTCCCTCAGGAGTATGTTGACGTCCCTGGACAGCGCCATCTCCTCTGGGCTTATCTGTATGTTCTCTCTGACGCTCGTGACGTGCTCCGCGTCGAGCCTGATGGCGGTGAGCTCGAGCTCGTTCACGTCGTAGACCCCCTCAACCTGCAGGCCGGAGTTAACGATCCTGTGGTAGACCACGGCCTCCCCGATGTCCAGCGACGAGACGTAGTTCCTGATCATCTCCTCCACGTGGTTCCTGACGCGGGTGGGCGAGGCGCCCCAGTTGTAGGTGACGGTTATGTTCACGTCCATGTTGACTATCCTGGGCCTCGAGAACTCCACCCTGATGCCCGCCGCGCGGGTGTCGTCTATCACCGCCTTTATGGCGTCCTCGTCGCCGCCCTGGACGACGACCTTCACGACCCCATGGACGCCCTCGGGCATGTCGTCGATGAGGACCGAGGTGACCCCCTCGACGCCCTTTATCGCCGACCCGAGGGACGCCAGCGACGCCTTACCGGCTACCTCGAGGGCGTGTCTCGCCCTCTCCCTGAAGTCGTCGTCGGTCTCCACGTCTACGCCTGTCATGATGTCGCTTCTGTTTACGACGTACTCGACGCCCACCACGGGCCGGGGCATGACCACGAGGGAGCCAGCGAAGACGTTTCCCGAGGTGCCTGGCTCCAGGGCCCGGACCTGCGCCTGTGCCTCCCATTTCCCGTCGAGGGTCCGCTCCAGGGACCTCTCTTCGACGGTCTCGTAGGTCTTGGTGAACTCCGCAGCCCTCGAGTAGTTGGAGACCTGTGTCCCCGCCGGGATGGTGATGGAGTCGTAGCTCACGTAGTCAACGAAGAAGTTGGTGTTTGGGTCGGGCTTGCCGCCGTCCGGCAGCCACCTCACCCTGTCCCTGTCGAGAGTGTAGTCGGTTCCCTCCTGGAGCTCCTGTGCGGCTCCGTCCACGGTGGCCTCCACCTTCACGATGGCTTTGACCGGGGTCACCTTGAGCTCGTACCGGTCTCGGCCGGTCTCCAGGTGGGCCTCCTTCTCGATGGTTATGTCCGGCGGCGCCGTGTTCCTGCCGAAGGTCACCGTCCCGGTGGCTGGCTCCGCCTGTTTTCTGGTGACGCCGAGGATGGAGGTCACGAGGTCCAGCGAGCTGCCGTTGGCCGTGTCGATGTACCCCGCGTCGTAGACGTGGCTGAGCTGGGCGTACATGTAGTCGATCTCCCTGCTAACGGACTCGACTATGGTCCTTATGACGCTGCCCGGGTTCGCGTCCGTGAGGACACGGGCCTCACCTATCGAGTAGAAGACCTCGAATGCCGTGTCGATGTCGGGCTTGGCTCCCTCGGGCAGCCACTCGACCCGGCCCTGGTTCAGCCTGTAGTCGGTGCCCTCGGCGAACGTCGCCTCCTCTCCGTCGACGTACCCCTCTAGCCGCTCTATCTTCTTCGCGGACGGGTAGCCGAGTACGTAGCTGTTCCTGCCTCTCCTGTAGCCGTGTCTCTCGTTGACCACGCCCTCCGTGATGTGCCTGATTACGCTGTCCCGGGTCTCCTCGTAGCTTCTTCTCTTGAACGTCATGCCTCCACCTCCAGGCTGAAGGGGTACATTATCTCGACGAGCCCGCCGCCCCCTATCGGCTCGACGGTGATGAATATGTCTATCCTGTTGGGCTCTCCCTTCACCGTCTCCACGGCGACGTCCACTATCCGTCTGACCCTCGCGTCCTGGGACACGCACTCCTGGGCGTAGTTACGAGCCATCTGTCTGGCGTTCTCGTTGTTCACCTCGCCGATGAGCTCGTGGAGCCTCGAGCCGTAGCTGGAGAGGCCGAGTTCGCTGAGCTCCCCCTCCATGGTCCTGAGCCTCAGGATGATGGCTTGGGCGAGGTTGTACTCCTCGCCTATGATCTCGAGGTCGCCTCTCGGACTCGATGTGAGGTCGTAGCCTAGGTCCAGTTCGACCAGTCTAAGGTCTCTCCTGAGCTCTTCCTTTGACATGTACTCACCATTTGACCATAAATAATCTAGTTTGGGAGTTCGCTGTATGGCAGTGTGTACTCCGTGGCGGCGCTTCCATCAGACGCTTCTCCCCCCTCAACGAATGCACACCTTTTGTTAGTTTATATTGACTTGCATTCCCTTTAGCGTTAACGGTAGGGATGCCTCGATGTTCGCCGTCATGCCGGCCTTTATATCCACCGTCATGTCGCTCTCCATCTTGACCCCCGTCACGCCTTTGAAGTCCATGCTTGTGCTGCTCGTCATCGAGACACCGGTCTCTCCTTTTATCGTCGTCTTCGCCCCCGCCTTGAACTCCATGTCCATCTCGCTCTCCATGGTAATCGTATCCGCCTTGAAGGTCATGTCGCCGGTCGCCGTTATCGAGACGGCTTCATTGCACGCGATCTCCACGTTACCATCTCTGTTTATAGTCAAAACGGTCGCCCCGGCCTCCAGGTTCACGATATCCTCCGTCATCGTCAGCTTTATCCCGCTGGGGAACTCCACATAGACCCTCCTGGCGTCTTTTTTATCGCCCGTTATCTCCGGCGCGACGTAGACCAGCTCGTCGATCTCGTTGTCTGGAGGCTTCTGCTTATCATTGTATAATCGGCCGATTACCACGGGGGCCTGCAGATCCCCGTTCAAGAAGGAGACGAGGACGAGGTCATCGATGTTGGGTATGTTCACCAACCCGATCTGCTGCGTCGCGATGGGGACGTCACGCAGCTCTATTTCGCCGTCTCTATCAACGACGCCTCTGCTGAGCAGCTTCACGTGGCACCGATAGAAGTCGTCTGGGTCGGGGAAGACGCTCGTCACCACCCCCACCTCCGTCACGTATATCTTCCTAATCTCTGCCTCCACGATTTTCCTGATTACCTCAACCATTCCCGACATCATTTCTCTCTCCAGCCGACTAGAGTCGTGAATCCAGCAGCCTTGCTAATATAGTGCTCGATGCTCCTGACCTGGAAATCTCCGTTCATCTTCGAGTGCTTCATGCCTGAGACCTGGATCTCGTCTCCCAGCTTTATGTTGGCGTCGCCTATGATCTTGAACGTCCCGGAGAGCGTCTTCTTGAGGTTTTCATTCAAGCCTTTCACCATGCCGTCCGCCGTTTCCTTGTTTTTTATGCTTGCGTCATATACAACGATCTCGGTATCAATGCCCAACATCTTTTTCACATCTTCGAATTCTTCTTCGAGTTCTTTTTTGAGTTTTTCTTCGTTCTCCGCCGAATACTGTTCTTTCATGAAATGCTCTTCAAACGTCTCCCCGACCACCCTCACGCTGTCCGCCGCTTGAAAATCCTCGTGGGCGTCTGCCTGGATTATGTTGACACCGTACATCAGCGTATGTGGATCGCCGTCATTGTCTTTACCGAAGAACAGTTCGTTGTCTGACGTCATGTATAAGTTGAACCCGGATTTCACGGCGAGTTCCCTGATGTGTTCATAAGCGTTCTTGCTGCTGTCCATGTAGTACGCGTGTAGCTTTGCGCCAGAAGACGTCGACGCCTGTAAATCTGACTCATTAGCAAGAGTACTAACTATTTCCCCCGCTGACATCTCTGAGAAGACCTGGTTACTCCTGGATAGAAGAAGCTTAACGGCAGGGCTCATCGCCACGACTCTTATCTCCGATATGCCCGGGTTGTTTTTATCGATAGGGCCCTCGAAGACCTTCACGAGTGAAGCCTCGTAGCCCATCTCGACCGTCAGCTCCCTTCCTTTCTCGATCTCCGACGTCTCGTCGCTTAAACCGAAGACGATCTCGCAGCTGTGGGCGGGGATGGCCATGTCTTGGTTTACCCGGATGCTTTTCACGGGATACTCTTTCTCGGTGTCAAGCGTGGTTCCATCGATCTGTATCTTGTAGCTGGGTTTCAGGACCTCGGGACTAGGGGCAGCCGGCATCGAGTTTTCAAGTTCTCATTGAGTCTCCGAGTATATATGAAATACGTCATCCCGGAAAAAGCGCTGTCTGGTCTAAATCAATTGGGTGTCTGTGATTCAGGTCAGCTCATCAACTCCGTACAGGCTGCTCTTCCTCTTCTTCCTCTTCTGATCCTTCCTCGCCGGCAGTGACGGATGTGCTCTCTCTTCCTCCCTGGCTGCCTCCAGCAGACTGACCGGCATCCCGTGTACTGTCCCTCTGCTGTTCACCGGTGCTCGATGAGGGAGCGTCTTCTCCGCCACCGCCTGCGTTGGGGCCTTCGGTGGATGACGTGGGGGCATCCTCGCCTCCGCTTGGCTGTGAGTCTGTGCCAGACGGCTGCTGTGTCGATGAGGTGGGGGCGTCACCAGTGTCGGCGCCGCTTGGAGCCTGGTCGTCTGTTCCTGGTGCTTGGTCATCGGTACCTGACGCTGGATGATCCTCTGTCTGTGAGTCCTGTGGCTGCTGGTCGGTCTGCGAGTCTGGTTGTTGGTCGTCTTGGGGCTGCTGCGAAGAGTCTGTGTCTCCCCCCGTGTCTCTCTGCTGATCGTCTTGAGTCTGTGAGGCATCGGAGTCGGCTGTCTGGCCATCTGTGCTCGATGTGGGGGAGTCTTCACCTGCTTGTGATTGAGTGTCAGAAGCCTCCTGCTGATCCTCCTGTTGAGTGTCAGAAGCCTCCTGCTTATCCTGAGCCTGCTGATCCTCCTGTTGAGTGTCAGAAGCCTCCTGCTGATCCTGAGCCTGCTGATCCTCCTGTTGAGTGTCAGAAGTATCCTGAGCCTGCTGCTCATCACCTGCTTTTGATTGGGCGTCTGAGTCCCCGGAGTCAACGTTTTTCTTCGCGTCGTCAGCCTTTTGATCCACGGACTTCTTTGCGTCGGCGTCCTGGCTTGGCGCAGGGTCGTCCTTCTTCTTAGGAGGAATGTACTCACGAAGCTTGATCCTGTACTTGTAGTTCTGGGGCGAGCCGCTGACATCGAAGATCTCCAAGTCCTCTATGATGACCTGCGTGATGTCTGTCACAGCCGTGAGGTCCGAGGTGAACGGCATCGGCTTCCCGGTCTTGAACTTGGACCTGAGCTCCTTCAACACCTCCTTGGCGTCCTTCCCGTACACCAGCCCGTCGAAGTCTATCCTGACCGGGCTCCTCCCCATGTCCTGGAGGACGCCTCCCTCCATCCCCGGGATGCGGTGCTCTACGATCTCACGCTTCTCGGACACGTTCAGGTTGAAGACGCTGTTGAGGACCTTCGTCTTGCCCTCCTCCCTGTCGTGCCTGATCAGCTTGATCTTATCCAGCTCTATGCTCATCAGTAGACACCATACCTGCGCGCCTCGTCCTTGAGGATGCGCGCCAACCTTCTCTCCAGCTCCTTGAGATCAATGTCATCTAAGCTGGTTTCAAGCTTTACCTCTATCGGCTTGGGCCTCTCGTACGAGGGTCGAGGCCGCGCCTCGGCCCTCCGCGGCGTCGACGGCTGCTGCGCCGCCTGCCTCGTCATGGCGGGTAGAGCCTCGTGGAGCCTCATGCCGGGGATGGGGGGCACGCCTTCGAGGGGCACCCTCTCCAGGACGCGGTCGCCCATTAGCTCATAGAGCGAGGCCAGCAGCCCATCCTCAATCAACCCGTCGTGATCTTGGTCCAGCAGATGATCCCCGATCAGCCCGTCAAGACCGTTGTCAAGCAGATGATCCCCCACCAACCCGTCCTTCAACAACCCGTCTAGACCGTTGTCCAGCAGAGGATCCCCGATCAACCCGTCCTTCAACAACCCGTCTAGACCGTTGTCCAGCAGAGGATCCCCGATCAACCCGTCCTTTAGGTCCATGGCCATATTTTTGAGGGAGTCAGAAACCGTAGACTCTGCGTGATCCATCGCCGCCCCGATGCCCACTATGTGATCTATGGAAAAAGTCGAGTCGAGGACCTCCGGGCTCTTGGCTGTGGGTGCCAGACCCGTCGCACGGGCACCAGCCGCCACCATCCTTGGAACCGAGTCGGTCATCTTCCTCAAAGATTCTGAGAAGGTGGTGCCCGCCTCTCTCGACGCGGCCGCGATCTGAGCGCCCGCCAGAGTGAGCTCAATCATCGCCGGGAGGCGACGCAGCTCTCGCGCCTTCTCCCTCTGCGTCCCCTCCAAGGCCTCGGCCTTCTGCAGAGTCACGGCCATGGCTGCCGCTCTCCTCGTCTGTTCCTCGTCGAGGGCCGGCGCCTGCGAGATGGCGTCCCCCTTGAGCCTCTCAGCCGGAGGCAGCTTCTCGACGACGCCTCTACGGTAGACCTGTGCCACCCGTTCAGCCACCCCTTTGGACAACTGGCTCATCTGTGACGCCACCTGAGCGGCCCTGCTCTCGGTCTCCCTCTCCAGCACCGAGTCGGTGGGCTCAAAGGTCTCGGTGATCTTGGGGAACCCGACGAGCGCTCGACTGGGCTCGGGGACGCCGGTGGAAGGCGCCTTCGGCTCCTCCCTGACGGCGGCGGGCACCCCTATGGCCTCTACGACCACGGGGCTCCACCTGAGAGGCGCGGCTCTACGCCGTTCCCCCTCCACCCTGTCAACGATGGTGTCTCTGACCGTGGCCGTCGTCTCCACCATGGTATCAACTACGCTCGCCTGAAGCTGCACCTGCGGCGCCGCCCGCCTCGCCGCGGCCAACACGGCGACGCGTTTACCCATCTCCGAGACCTGGGCCACCTTTAGGGTGGGCCTCCACGGCTCCTCCGGGAGCCTCACCCGGGGGATCACCGGAGCGGGTCTCTCTGGCTTCGGTGGAACGGCTTCTTCTAGCTCCAATTCTTCTGGGAGCCTCTTTAAGAGACGTTCAGGCTCATCAGGCTCCGTGGGATGAGTGAACAGCGGAGGCACCTTCGCCACCACGCGTTCCTTGATCTCAGGAATGGAGACGGCCTCCTTCGGCCTCGGGGTGATCAGCCGCGGCCTACCCTCCTCCGTGACGACCTCCTCGACGTGCTTGACCGCCGGCGGCGACGGCTGCTCCACAGGCTCCGTGCGCCCCCGCAGCCGCCTGATCATCCGCCTTACGACGGTGCCTATGGATGGGGTCTCCCGAGTCAGCCTTACGCTAACAGGCTCAGGGACTGGACCCACGCGGGTCTCCACCCGACTGATCTGCGGCCCCTCGGAAGTGAAAGCCGGCAACACAGGCTCCTCGGCGAAGGAGGTGACCTGGAGTGTGCTCATCCTCCGCAGGGTGGTGATCACCTTCTCGACGAGGGTGAGGAAGCCGTACCTATATGCCCCCAACCCATCCCTGCTGAGGGCGAGCACCGACCGCGCCTGTTTCTCGAGGGCGGCATTCACAGGGCTAACCTCGCTTAAGGAGTATATCCGTTTCACAAGGTCCTCGACGCCCGTCAACTCAGCCACCCCCTCACTCGAATATTATCCTCGTAACCCCTTCCTCTGCCGGCCTCTGGTAGCCGGCCTGCTTTATCCTGTGTGAAAGTGAAAAAATGAGGAAGTTTATCTGGTCTCGGGTGAGGTCCCCCGGGTGGGGGGCCAGCTTGTAGCCGTAGTCAAGACACAGAGCGGCGAGCTCAAGCCCCTCCGGGCTCTTCACGAAGCCCTCCATCTCTAGGCTTTTTTTTTAGCGTCCTCCGGGCTGGTGACGCCGCTGAGCTCGAGGACCCTGGTGCCGATGTACTCCGGTACACCGAACTTCATGTCCCCGACCTCCTCAAGCGACAGCTTGGGCTCCACCATCCCCAGAGAGGTCGCCAGCCGCAGCGCCTCGAAGTTCTTGTTGACATCCATCTTGGTGATGTCCGGCGACCCGTCAGGGTTCAGGGGCACGCTGCCTATGAGATTGAATATCTCCGTCAGCTCCCCGTCCGTGAGGGGCCTGATGACCACCTCCGCGTCGTAGTCTTCGACGAAGATGGGCTCATGCCTCTCCTTGCCCTTCAGGATGTCCTCCTTCGTGAGCCTTCTCGCGCCGCTCATTCCTTACCTATGACCTCGCCCTTACTCCTCTCTCGCTCGTGTAGCGGTGAAGTTGTATACGGTTAAGGCTACGCCGTTCGCCGTCATCTCGAAGCTCTTGTCGTCGAGGTAGCACTCGTCGAACGTGATCTTCTTGACCAGCTCGTCGCCCTTGTTGAGCTCGGCCACCATGTTGAAGCTGTCCGGGACTTCCATGTACAGCAGATCGTCAAGCCTCTTGAACATGCTGCTGACCCTCAGGGTGCCCGTCACGATGACCTGGCCCGACTCGACGCCGATGCGCTCGCCCCAGCCGACGCTTTCCACGTCGGCCTGCCTTCGGCGCACCTTGAAGTCGATGCTCTGTATACCGTCCACGATGTCTCCGTCGATGGTTACCTTGCTCTTCGCCGCCGAAACTATCATTGGTGCCATTTACATCGCCTCCTATCCCTGCACGGTCACCGTCGCGTAGATGAAGTCGATGGCCCGTACCGGTCGTACAGCCAAGTCTACACGCACGATGCCCTGTGCGAAGTCTAGCTGGGAGCTGTACACGTCCACCAAGAAGGCCGGCTCCGTGCCGTCCGTGCTGGGGACGATGGCTCCCTCCTTCTCCATCTGGAGGAGCACCTCTGTCAGCTTTTCCTTCAAGGCCGATCTGCCCGTGGCGCTGTTCAGTGTGCCGATGAACTGGTCACCGATGGCTTTGACGAGCCGTACCGCGTGGTCTGTGGTCCTGATGACGCTGATCTGCTCCTTGCTGGTGGTGATGCCCTTGACGATGATGATGCCTCTGCCGCGCTGGGCCCGCAGCGGTAGTATGCCCGCGTTCAGCAGCTGCCTCAGCTTGCTGGGCGTGTACGACGCCTCGAGCTCGGATACGCCCCTGAGCGGCTTGAAGGTCGGCGACTGGTAGTAGTCTAGGTTGCCTATGAGCCCCGCGACGGCCCCCGAGACGCCGTAAGGCGCCACGATGACGAACCTGTCGCTGGCGAGGGCCTCAGTCCTCTTGATGATGTCCTTGATGTCCTCTCCGGGCGCAACGCTGCCGATGCCTATCCTTCCCATGGCCTCGTCGCTCATGTTGGCGCAGTGCGCCTCCACGAGGGCGTGGACCTTGGGGTCAGACGACTCGCACGCGTAGACCATCTCGACCTCGGCCTCGGCCTCCAGCATCTCCAGGGCCTCCTCGAACGACGAGACGTCAGGGTCCCCCGGCGGCTTGCCGCCCTTGAGGATGCTCTCGACCTTGGCCGGCATGTTCTTGGACTTCAGCGCCTTGGCGTCGACCAGCTGAGACTGGTCGCTGAGCACCTTGACCAAGTACTTGCCCGACCTCGTGTTCATGTCGAGATCGTCGAAGACCTCGAAGGTCACGCCGTCGCTCACGAGGACCCTCACCGTGTTCTCGGTGGAGCCATCCTCGACCTGGAACTTTACGTTGTTCCCGGCATCGCCGATCGCCTTCGCTGTCAGCTCGACTGCGTCACCCTTCTCCCCGTCCTTGAGGGAAGCCTTTGCATAGTCTCCGCCTTTGCCGACGACCTTCGTCGCGACTACCTCGAAGACCCCGTTCTGGAAGCACTGTTTTGCGTTGAGCGTCAACGTGAAGTCTGTGCCTGCGCCGAATGTGTCAGCGAACTCTCTCCAGCTTCCCAAGTGGACCGGAGTCAACTCGGGTCCCTTCTCAGCCGTCCCTATGAGGGCGACTGTGCCTGAGGGATAAGCTGGCGGTGGTATTATCTCCTTAACGACTTTTACCTCTACACCTGGTATTACTCTTGCCAAAGTATACCCCTGAGACTTAGTCCTGTCATGGGTATTTTAAATTTTAGTGAAGCCGCTGGAACCATGGGGCTTAGCTAACAATAACACCAGTTAATCTCATGCGACTTTGATGCGCCGGAATTCTTCGAGAAAAATATTACTCGGTGTCCCCGGCCACTAACTCGATGCGCCTCCCCTCGGTGAGGGCCAGCGCTATCTTCGCCCGCGCCCTCTTCTGAAGCCTCCATATGGTGCCCCTGCTCACGCCCATCCTTTCTCCGGCCTCTTCTTGTGATAGGTCTTCGAGGTCTAGGAGCCTCAGCGCCTCAAGCTCCGCGTGTTCTAGGAGTACGGGTTCGCCGTGCTCCTGTGGCTCCGGCCTGAACGCGGTCATCTTCGGGGTTTGCCCTATCTTCACAGGCAGGGGCATCCTCCCGTAGCGTCCTCGCCGTCGTCTTCCACGCATCATACGCTATTATGTGCATTATCACAATATTTATATATTTGCGTGCATACGCACATAACTAGAACTGTGCCTATGCACAGAAAGGTGAGAACATGGGATATAGAGGAAGAAGAGGAATATACCCCGGAAACGGGCCCTTCAGAGACCTGCCCCCCTGGCAGCGGCCAGGCGGGGTCTACGGATACGGTCGCGGCTATGGCCGCGGATACGGCCTAGGCTACGGGTACACGGGCGACCCCACGAGGTGCGCCAGGTTCCCCTGGCTACAACGGTGGTGGTGGGCGAACCCAGACTATCAAGGCACAATGCCGGTGCCCCCGGCCGACGCCTCGGCTGTGGCCCCGACGTTCGCCCCGGCGCCCGATGAACGCAGCTTCCTCCAGGACCAGACCAAGTACCTGGAGCAGGAGCTGGCGGCCATCAGGAAGCGGCTAGAAGAGCTCGTATCTGAGGAAAAGTAATAGTACCCCAACCCCTTTTTTGTGATCATGATGAAGATAGCGGTACCCTCCAAGGGAGAGAAAGGGCTCAGAGACAGAGTAGCCGAAACCTTCTCGC
>Ga0307439_1001784_pt1 | contig 13200 bp, 17 predicted proteins | sample SalMarWE160490MG_FD_202142 | JGI IMG/M metagenome (GOLD analysis project Ga0307439, IMG submission 202142) | Salt marsh sediment microbial communities from the Plum Island Ecosystem LTER, Massachusetts, United States - WE1604-90 | ecosystem: Environmental > Aquatic > Marine > Intertidal zone >... | reverse complement strand
AACCGCCGATGCTCTGAATAGAATCCGGCAGCGGATGCCCGTAGCCCCTGAGGTCGAGGGACCCGCCGATGCTCTGAATAGAATCCGGCAGCGGATGCCCGTAGCCATCCAGGTCGAGGGACCCGCCGATGCTCATTAGATTTATTAGAAAGTCTACCGGAATATCATCGTTTACGGCTATTATTTTGGCATAACGGACTTTTACCTTATCACCTTTAATTACTACTTGTCTCCCCTTTGTTTCACATAAAACCATCCGGCTACCGGGCATGCAAAATCCAGCGCCTTTAGGGCTCTGCCCGTGTAGACCATTTCCGCATTCGGCCTTTGATTTCCAGTCCGGTGCTTCGGTCCATTCACCGATTTCATTCCACCGAAACCCGTTATATGATTCGCCGTTATTATCGAAACGCAGTATCCAGTTACCGGACTTTAGTAAATCTTCTATCTTTTCCCGGGTTAAAATCTTTTCTTGGGTTTGTGTTTCCATTACTTTACTCCTGAAAATTATTTATGCCCGCAGGCTCTGACGCGGGGGCGTTGAAACCTGCGGGCATACGAAAAGAGGTGCCTTGCCGGAGATGGCAAAATCCCCCGGGCAAGCGTTTGGATTTCTGAATCTCTGAGGTCTAACATTGAAAAACCCCCGCGTCATAAGACTACGGGGGTATTATGTGGGAACTTGCGTAGATTTGCAAATTAACCTACGTACGCTGGTGGTTGACTAAAGTAACTTGCGTAGATATGATGATGTATTTTTTACGCTTTTTCTCCTATTTTCGCCATAATCCGCTGTTTGACAGTCCATTTAAGGCGTGTTTTTATGAAATGAAAGGAGTTGCTTGATGTATATTATCAAGACATATAAAAAGATATTACCCGATATTTTAGTCGGTTTTGCTATTGGTGTAATATATTCAATCGCACTTGTTTTATGGGGCGCATCGGATACGGTTCAGAGGGTGATATTAGCAGGTTTATGTATATTAGTCTTGTTAGCCACCGCCAGGGCTACGTGGTCTGAAAAGCACTCCAATGATGGCGATAATAGCTCCGATGATAGCTCCGGTATAGTTTCCGTTGACGGCAAAGACAACGGCAGCTATAGCCCCACCAATAGTTAGAATTAAGCAGATAATCCATTCCATGTTGCACCTCCTTATCGGAGGGCGGATGGTAAATCATATTTAAGCGGAAATCTTTATCACTCACGCTTCCCTCCATTCCGGAGGGTGGATGGCAAGCCTGGAGCTACTCTGACGGTCTGACGGTCTTTTTACCCTGGCCCGGGTCCTGCCGGTACTTCTCCACCAGCTCTGCGAGGGCGGATTCCTCGACATAAACTTCCCTTTTGGTGCGCAGCAAGACCGGGATATATCCCTTCGAAACCCAGCGAGATATTGTCTGCTGTAGTATTTTATATTTCCTGCCTGCCGCCGAAAGGCTAATCCCGCCTTTCGGCGGTGCTGGTGCTGGTTTCCTGCCGTTGCTTTTAATACGCTCGGCGGCTTCTTTCAGAATATTCTCCGTAATACCGGTATTTCTTTCCTCTGCCATAGCTGTAGCTTCCTGCATTAACCTCTCCGTCATTTGTCTGTAGCTTGCCACTTTATCCACCCCCTCCGTTTTTGTTTCCGGGGTACTCCGGCGGATTTTAAGTCCGCTGCGTCTGCCATTTCCGCCACCCCGGCGGAGGGTGTAAGTGCCAATTAAAATAATGGGATTTATATACAATTTTAGCCAAAACCCCTTGACAAATAGTAATAATTATTGTATAATGTTAGCCAGAAGGGGTTGAAAATGAAGGCTAATAAAGTTAAAACAATAAGTCTCTACCAGTTTCTACAAAGGATACCAGATGAACAGGCAGCACGCAAGTATTTCGAGGATATGCGTTGGAGCAAAGGTCGGTATTGCCCGCATTGTAATTCTACTAATACAGTTCATGTCCAGAATGAAAAACCGCAACCATATCGTTGTAAAGACTGCCGGAAGCATTTCAGTGTGAGAACAGGGACTGTTTTAACTGCCAGTAATGTACCCCTTCAAAAATGGCTGTTAGCTGCTTATCTTATGACTACAGCGAAAAAAGGTGTATCCAGTTGCCAGATGTCCAGAGAACTCGGTGTAACACAGAAAACCGCTTGGCTTCTCTGCCATAAAATCCGTGAGATATGGACTGTACCCTCACGGCAATTTACCGGAGAAGTGGAAGCGGATGAAACGTATCTCGGTGGCAAAGAAAAGAATAAACATTCCAGTAGAAAACTCCATGCCGGACGTGGTATAGTTGGGAAACAAGCGGTTCTGGGTGCTAGAGAACGGACTGGTAAGGTTATGGCAATAACATCTGCCAGCACAGAGCAGGAAGCTATTCACAGCTTCATCGAAAAGAACGTTTATCCTGGAACTACGGTGTTTACCGATGACCACCGTTCTTACATCGGTCTGAAAGGATATAATCACGAAAGCCTTAACCATTCAGCTGGTGAATACGTCAGAGGTAAAGCCCACACTAACGGCATCGAGTCATTTTGGGCACTACTAAAACGTGGTTATTACGGGACATTTCATCATTTCTCGATTAAGCACGCTAACAGGTACATTAGTGAGTTTGCCACACGTAACAACAATCGAGAATGCGACACGATAGATGTAATGGCTATTACCGCTAAAGGCGTTACTGGTAAACTGCTTCCGTATAAGGAGTTGGTTTATGACCGCACGTAAAGTTGAGAAACTAATCGAACCAATAAATGAGCCGTTTGAACAAGTCGTATCGAAAATGATTGATGGCGGTCCAGCGGAGGAATTTGTCAGGATACCAAAGAACTTTCCCCGTTCCCCATTAAGGTATCCGGGCGGTAAGAGTAAGGCAATCAATGCCATATACCCATGTATTCCTGAGAATGAAACCAAGCTCTGTTCCCCGTTCTTAGGTGGAGCTTCTATTGAACTTGCCTGCACTCCTAAAATGGAAGTATTCGGATATGATGTATTCAGTCCTCTGGTGGATTTCTGGCAAGTATTGATGGAAAATCCCGATAAACTCGCCGATAGAGTGGAACAGTATTACCCGTTATCAAAGACAAGGTTCTATAATCTCCAGAAAAGATATACAAATCTTGAAAGCAAGCTGGAAAGAGCTGCTGCCTTCTACGTTCTAAATCGTTGCTCGTATTCCGGGACAACATTATCGGGTGGTATGTCCCCGGACCATCCTCGTTTTACCGAGTCATCAATAGAACGCCTGAGAAAATTCAGGGCGACTAACTTCAAGGTTGATTGCCTTGATTTTAGAGACTCAATATCGAAACATGATGATGCTTTCCTATATCTTGACCCGCCGTATATGAATGGGAACAATCTTTATGGTATTAAAGGCGATACTCATAAGGGTTTTGAACATCAGGCGTTAGCGGATATTCTCAGAGAACGTGAGAAGTGGGTTCTTTCTTACAATGACTGTGATACAATAAGAGACATTTATAGCGACTATACCATCCTTTCCGTTGACTGGATATACGGTATGTCCAAAGATAAACAGTCCAATGAAGTGCTTGTATTAAGCAGGGACTTAGAAATTGAGCCTATCTCGGAATGATATGGGGCGTGCCTTTGAGTACGGTATCGCCGTTAGTCTATCGAGGAATTTACCAGCCCCGATACAGGATAGTGTGCAGGTTCGTAAAGCCAGAAGATGTTTTGAACTTTGCACTGAAGATGACCAGAAGAATATAGTCAATGCTTCAACCGAAGCAACCGCATTTCTAACAGCACACGATGACCGCCTAGTGGAAGATAGTTGCTTTATCGTTATACAGTCAGACCAACGTGGTCAATATGGTGACGTTCGTGATGTTATCATCCACAATACGAAAATCAATCAGGATATAGGCATTTCAGCAAAACATCGCCATTGGGCGGTAAAGCATTCCCGTTTATCTGAGAGTATCAATTTCGGTTATGACTGGTTTGGAGTCCGGTGTTCTGACAGTTATTTTCATCAGGTTACGCCTATATTCAGAGAATTGAGAAGTAAACAGCATAGAGATGAAAAGTGGAGGGATATACCAGATAAGAAGCAGCGTTATTACATACCGGTTCTACAGGCTTTCAGTCAGGAAATACAGGCGTTATTCCAGAGTAATCCTACTACTGTAGCCAGAGGACTTATTCAATACTTGCTTGGCAGATACGATTATTATAAAGTCACTCAAGAGAACGGCTATGTGTCAATAATGTCCTTCAACATCGAGGGTTCGTTAAGATGGGGAAGCAGGATACCGTTACCCACTCGGATAATAGAAGTATCTCGTAAGCCTAACTCCGAAACCACGCTATTCATTACGTTTGACCACGGCTGGCAGGTATCCTTCCGTATTCATAATGCCAGCACGATGGTAGAACCTTCACTCAAGTTTGATATTAACATCATCGGCTTGCCAAGCACGATGTCCCGACACGTGGTTGAGTATGGCTAACAATGTATATAATTCCCAAAATAATTATAGCATAGCTTTTGATGTGGACAATACCATTTTACGAGTGATACTTGACATCCGGCATTTTATATTATATTGTGAAAAAAATAGAATATAATAACGGCGCGGGGGAAGTCTCATGCTGAGGCTTCCCCCTTTTTATATTCCAGAGGATTGAATTGAATCGGCAGGTGAATAATTGAGGATATTTTATTCCTTTCTGATAGTAATGACCTCCGTATTTCTCTTTCTATTGCCGCTTACCGATATGGTTTACAACTATCGCACCGACCCGGTAACTGATTCATTCAATATTGATACTGCGGTCGGACAGACATCAGATAATGTCACCCTGGATGATTTTGTTTACGATGATGACGACGATACTATCGAGATTGAATCCGATATCGACGAGGTACCGGGATTTCACTCGTACAACGCCACCAGTAAGACGGTGTGGGTTGAATCGCTGACGGAAAACTCCACGCGTGATTTAGAAGTGACCTATGACATTGACGTTATAACGGACAGCGATGCGATAAATAACCTGCTGGATAGGGTTGCCTGGATATGGATGCTTATTTGCATTGCCTTCCCGGTGGCAAGTCTGGCAGCAATATGGACAGGAAGGGCTTAAAAAATGACGGCTAAAACAAAAAAGAAAAAGGCAAAAGTTTTTTTAGCACCAGGCAATGAAACGCAATCAGGCTACCACGAAGTAATCTACTCGAAAACTGGAAACCTTAATACTGGTAAGAAAAAGAGGTTTTTAGTTTATCAGGAGGCTGTTGATTTTGCCATTGATAAAGGCCAATCCCTTAACGCAGAGGTAACGATACCACGTTATATGAAATATAAAAAACAATCGTTTGATTTTTCTACTTATAAACGCCCGGTGCGTATATCGAGAAAAACACCGAGAATATCCAGAAAAACACCTAAATTAAGATAGGGCATAACCCGGAGCGCTACGGGTAGTATATATGCTGAATAGAATATATGGTTGTGCCATAGTTGGAGTAAAAACGAGATGAAAAAGTGGCTCCCTGTTCTGAGAGACGAGAAAGGCGCCATAAACATTGCGTCGATGCTGATGATGGGCCTTGGCATGGTATTCCTGGCGGTAGGCTTCATCGTGTTCCCCCTGATAACCGATGCAACCGATGATTTGCTTGACTGGACGTGTACCGCCAATGCTTCGATTACCGATGCCACGTTTACCGGCTTTACCGATGTTATCGGTATTACCCCGCTCCTGATTCTCCTGGGATTCCTGGCAGCTGGTGTATTCGCCATGTACCTCGGAATAAGAATCACCAAAGGTGCAGGCGGCGATACGAAGGTAAACCTCGGTGCTTTGATAATGCTGGCACTGGCGCTTGTCTTCCTGGCAGTTGCATTAATTATCATGCCGGTGGCGCTTGAGTCGATTTGCGGTGTCCTTACCGGTGACGGGAGTGGTGTATCCGATTCATACCAAGGTCTGGAAGATATACTTCTCGTAACGCCGCTACTGCTGCTTATAGCATTCGTCGGAGGTGCTGTGATTTCCGGATTCTTCGGAATTAAGAAACTTGGCGCCGGCGGTGGTGACTAATACCGCGGCTAAAAGAATGTGCCGGGGCTGGTAACGGTCCCGGCACATATCGAAAGGTGGTTTTATGGGATTGTTCGATAGCAACAAACAGATGAAAACGGAGTTATTTTTCAAGGATAACCGCAACTTGGTTTTCAAAAAGCGGGAGTTATATAATTCCTGTCTCGTGGAAAGGGGACCTGAAAATAAACTGATTCGCGCGGGTAAACACTTCTTTGGTTGCGAGATTCCTTTTCCAGGTTACAGGAAAATACCTTCTGATATGGTGACTCTCGGATTTTCCCGCGACATAATACTTGACCCTTTTGACAAAGTGTCCAGGGGTATTGAGATAAATAAAAAGCCTGATGTGAAGGAAAAAGACAGTATTAAAAAATGGATTGCACAGATAGCGGAAAACCAGAGACATATATACAGAGCCAAGCGCGAGACCCATGTCTGGACCAACCGCCTTACCTGGATGTTCATAGGAGTGATGGTCGTTGAATTACTTGTGTGGGCTATAGCGTTTTTGAGGAGCACTTATGCAGGATAAGAAAAATTACAGGGTGATTATATCCAGGTATAAAATGTTTTATCCGATTGCCGGGATTATTCTTGGCATTCTGCTCTTTATATTGTTTTTTGCAGCCCACCTCAGTGGCTTGATTTTTGTTGCAGCAGTAATATTACTGTTTATAAGCATTATACTACTAAAGCGATGGTGGGGAAGCTATGGGGAGCATGAAGAAAAATTAATTATTACTGAAAGGTCGGTACCTGCCGGTCAGGTGAATAGCCTGGATATATACCCGGATAAGATAGTTTTTGAAGATGTCACAGAGCCAGAAGGTCAGCCCTGGAAATGCGAGAACGATGGCAAAAGCTATCATGTTCATATTTGGGACGAAGAAAATAAGAAGTTAAAAGAGTTTCAACTCCCGGACCAGGTTTACATGGACCCGAGGATTTTCGCAGAGCGTGTTCTTGAGCTACCAGCACACCGGCGTATTTTTAGAAGGAAGCAAACGCTCTTGCAGCAGCTATCCCCGATGATGGGGGCTTTAGGGGTGATAATACTCTGGATAATCATAATAACTACAACTTGAGAGGTATTTTATGGTACAGGCATTAGACGAGACAATTCAAGGCGATGGACATATAGAAGAAGAAACCCAGGAACAGCTTGAAGCGGTACATAAGAGACTGAAGGACTTGGTACGTCCGGACGGCTCGCTTGTATCTTTTGGCAAGGCAGAACTTAGCCTGATGCAGAAGATACTATCAACTGGCAGCGAGACGTACCGGGAAGAGCAGATGTGGCGTATGTGCCGATTTTCAGATAGGGATGAAGCACTTGACCACGTTGCTGCTTATTATGAAGCTAAAGAACTCGGAATGGATACCTCATTCAATGTTGCCTATGCCTTTGCGATTGTTTCTGTTGAGGAAAGGGGTAGCGGTAATCTTCTTACTCAAATACTTGATGCCCTTCAGCACGCAAAATGGGCGCAATCAGACCAGACCAAGAATAGGAGAAACAATGGTAACTCAAGAAGCCCGCTCGACGGTGACTAAAGAGGATGTCTTAAAGGAGATAATCCGTCTAACCATACGCCCGGTATTCCGGCGTATTTATCTTAACCGCGAGCTGGTAATCGGCACCATCGGCGATAGGGGTGGCGGTAAGTCTGGCAGCGATGCGGTTATTGCTATTTCCGACTTCATGATGAACAGTGATACCGTTTACAGCAATATGGATATAAGCTGTGCGATTGATGTCGATAATGAAACAGCCCAGTCATATGGCCTTAATTCCGGTGGTTTGGTTGAATATCGCAGCTTACCGCTTGAAAAAGATGCCCTTCTAAAGCTGGATGATAGATACCGTAATTGCTGTCTGGTTATTGAGGAGATTAACGTCCAGTATTCTAATGCCCGGCGTTTTATGAGTAATACCAACGTCGATTTTAATGAAGTATGCCAGCAACTACGGAAATTACAATCATCTATGCTATTCAACGTTATAGATGAAATGTTTATCGATTCGCAGCTTAGAGCGCTTACCGATATTTTCCTAAAGACTTATGATAAGGCGTTCGATGTTAGCGGTCTTGAAGCTAAAAAACAGACGGGGCATGACTTTTCCTGGAAGATTTATCCCATGACGGGTTACCTTGCCGGGGAGCAAAAAAGATACGCTGTAACAAAAAAGACCTTGCCTCCGGTTATTTTTCACTTCTCACCGTGGCATGGTGTTTTCAATACCTGGCAACATCAGGAAAAAGGGATCTACACTATGAGTACCAGGGATAAAAATAAACAATTTCAGGCTGAAATGTCAGTTAAGTCCTCAGATGAAATGATTGAGGAATTTAACGAGTGGGGATGGTTGGCGGATGAAGCAACGAAGTTAAAAGAGAGTGGAATAAAAACTATTGATTCCTATGGATTAAATCAGATATTCACTAAATATAATAAGACTATGCCTCAAGTTCAAAATAGATTAAAGCAATTTGGCATTCAGCGTAAAAGTAAAAGTGAGGATATTTATATAATCAACGGTTATGATTTGTAGAACTCTCTCTCTCGAATCGCAAACTAATATTATTACTTATGGAGATTAAACTTGATTACATATTTTAGGAATCGAATATGGAAAATCTTTATCTATCAATAGCTGTTGTATTCATATTCTCGGCGCTGGGATTCTGGCGATTCAACAGCTTGATGTTCATGCTGGCCGCCGGTGCCTCTCTAATGGCCGGTTTCTACTGGTATGATGTATTCACCAATGATGCCGGGTTAGGAATCTCACTTATGATATGGGCTTATTCGATAATATGCCTGGGGTTTGCCTTTATGTGTATATTCAGAAAATCGCCGAGGGATTTATAATGACAAGAAAAGATAAAAATATGGTACGGATACTTTTAGAAAGTTGCTTAGGCTCAAACTGGGACACAATTTCCCATAAAGTAAAATATAGACGTCTTTGTAGAGACTTATCCCAGAGGTCTTTAGCTGAACTTTGTAATACTACAGCGGGGATAGTTGGAGATATTGAATCTCATAACCAGTTTGTTTCTTTGAAGTCACTAATTGCAGTCTTAATTGAATTAGAAATATTAGATAGAGTTGAGTTTGAAAAAGAATTATGCCTATTGCGGAATATCCTATCAATTAATTTTGATAAGTTAACGAGGGAATTGGGATTTATAAATGGCTAAAACTAAAAAACAATATCCGGTACTGAAGAAAAAGCACGTTGTCAGGCTTTTCGCCTTTATGATATGTGTATTTCTGATACTGATGGGGGTTGTCGCATACTATACGATGGCACACCCTCTGTCCGAGCCCTGATGCGGCGATAACGCGTCAAGTATTGATGCCGAATTTTATGAAGATATGAATTTCGAGGATTGAAATGACAACCGATATAGACCAGACACAACAGCGAATCGATGAACTTGAACGACAGGCTGAGCAATCCCGGCAACTTGCCGAGGGTAAGGGCGAGCTCGCTGAGGCGATAACCAAAGCTGGTCTGTGGGCTGAACAGATACGTCAAGAGAAGGTACCCGAGCTGGTAAAAAGCGCAGAATCCGCCAGGAGCACAGCGGATTTACTCCGCAGCCAGCAGGAAGCGGCGCGCCAATTAGCCGAAGTGGAAAAGCTGGTGAATAACCCAAATTACTATGTGGACCCGCAGAAATTACAGGAAGCTAAACAAGACCTGGAGAAAACACGACAGGTTATCGAGGCGCTATCATCTAAAGAGCTGTCGCCTTTTGTCAAGGTAGCAAATGGGGCATATAGCATCGATGTTAAAACGGCATTAAAGGCGGGCGTGAATCCTGAACTAATAAAGAGTGCTGGACTATCAGGTGGCCAGGTTAAGATGCAGGAAATAAAAATACAGAGGGAAAAGACTCAGAGGGAAAAAGAGAGGCAAATAAGGGCGGCTGAATCAAAAATACCTTTACCTGTTGCCGAGACACCTGTTTATAAGATAATAAATGCCTCATCGAAAAAGACAGAACCAAGACTGGTAGCTTATGATGCCTCGAAAGTGATAGACCCGAAGAATATATTATATCCGCAGGTATCAATGAATTATATGGATGGGGGGACGGATAAAGTTACGGCACTTGTGCCATTTGATAAGCAATATATGAAAATGTCTGGCCATGGGGTTCTTGAAACTCAACAGATGAAGCGATTCGGAAAGAGTTTTATCCCTGGATGGCTGACTGCCGAGGACTGGAATTCTATGACTACTTTAGAGCGTGGTGCCAGTATCGCCGGCGATATTGGGGCAACTATCCTGATTGTTTTAGGTGGAACAGGTTTGGTTAAAGGCATTATCGCTAACCGCCCGGCATCAGCTCTGAAAGGTACGATACCTAAAGATTACCCTGGTCTGTCAATTATAACAAAAAATGACATAAAACAGGCTATCAAAGGAATGAATATACCTGAATATCAGAAGGCTTCGTTGTTAAAGTCTACAGTGCCTATAACGGAGCCTATCGATGTCCCCTTGAGGGTGGCTATAGTTAAGGAAAGTCCAGCGGGAATCCAGTTTTTACGCGGTACTCAAAAAGTAAAAGTGCCTTATATCACCGGAAGGGAAGGCGGAGGGACAGCACCGGCAAAACCACCGTCGTTAAAACCGCCCTCTGGCGGTGGTAAACAAATAGGAACGGAGTTACCGAGTAAAGGAGGTGGCGCTGGGCGTGCGCCTTCAACCGCAACCATGACAACCGAACAGATGTTAAGGGAACTGGGGATATCAAATTATGAAACAGCAAGACCGTCTTTTGTGCCGATAATCATACCAATACCTAAAGACGCACGAAGGCTGAAGCCACTTATTACCCCAATACCAACTCCGACTCCTAGCACAACCCCTTTACCGGGTAAAAAACCTTTGCCATCTAAAGAACCGACGCCGACTCCCACACCGACGCCGACTCCCACACCGACACCGACGCCGACTCCCACACCGACGCCGACTCCCACGCCGACGCCGACTCCCACACCGACGCCGACTCCCACACCGACGCCGACTCCCACACCGACGCCGACTCCCACACCGACGCCGACTCCCACACCGACGCCGACTCCGACTCCGACGCCGACTCCGACTCCGACGCCGATAGGATTACCACCCACAATGCCTCCAATGCCATCTTCTGGTAGTTACCAGCAAGCCGCTCGTAAAGCCATTAAGATGGCAAAAGGAGCGGTAGCCTGGAGAATGGGTAAGGTTGGCAAGCGCGACCGGTGGGACGTGGTAGTCAATCCTTACGAGTCTAATGAGCATTACTACATGGTACTCGGTAAGGTGCCGGAAGGAGCTACTATTGTTAAAAAAGGCAAGGGCTCCGCTTATGGGACAGCCCAGGTAATAAGGGGTAAAGCACCAAAGCGCGATGTAAGTGTGGATTCCGGGATAGTTGATATAAATATTTCGCCAACTGGAAAAAGAGGCGTCAGGATGAGAGTTACTCCGGACCCGGAACAGGAAACGACCGGGGATATAACCATCGGCGCCGGCCGGATAAGCGAGGAAACACCCCGGTTATCTGAACGCCGGAATAGAATATCCAGCAGAGGATTAAGGATAACACCGAGAACGCCAAGACTTCGTTAATATGACGTGCTGTAGTCGAAAATAAGGCGGTTGTTTGTGAAAAGGCTAGGGAATATAAGGGTGAAGATAGGTATAGCGGTGATAATCGCCGTTCTGTCAGCCTTGTTATGTCCAGCGACAGCCGCTTTTGCTATAGATAACCCGGATTCCGACCCGTCCATTGATTACATATGGGCGTGGCGTAATGTTTTAAAAACAGGCGATGTGTTTATAATGATACTGGAAAACACGCCGTACGCCACAACGCCGACAGATTACATTTATCCGGACGCTTTTATATGGCGTTTCATGGACGGCGACAGCGATGAAGGGCAGGCGGTTGGTTACACCTACAATGATGACGGCTATGGTTACAACGTGATAGGTTTTTACTGGAGTGCCACCGATGCACCGGCATGGGACGGTGATTATGATTTACGTTTAAGTGGAAACCCGACTGCATTTGATACGCCGCCGGAATATAACTATCCCATACCGGATTCCGCGTATTCTTCATTGACAGATAGCGATGAAGTTAAGGCAGACATTTCAGAGAAGGTGATACTCCTTGCCAATCTGCTCTATACATACTGGGGACTTAATTCAACGACAACGCTTGTAGCAGAAACGGAAACTGCAACGGTGCTTTCACTTAACGGCCAGGCTTTCTTCAGGGGCGCGATATATGGGCTCCAGGGCATGGCTCCGGCGGCTTTCCCGATAATGATAGTTCCCTATTCGATAACCGATAGAACCTGGACCGATGCCTATATAACGACACTCGAAGCACAGCACGCGGGTAATCCTATCGAGACAGCTTTTAATGCCGGCGAAACTCTGCTTGACGTTGATTATAATTTGTTAGGGCTGCTGCTGGTTGCGGGAATAAGCGGAGGTTTAATATTTGCAAACTGGTTTTTATCGGGCGGGCAGATATGGCGCGGCTTGATTGAAGCGGCTCCAATACTGGTAATCGGTACCCGCATGGGAATGCTTGGACTGGGAGAATTAGGGCTTGTTGCCGCGTTATGTATGCTCTATGATAATGCCCGGTTGTGGAAGCTGATATAATAAGATGAAAAAACTGTTACTTATACTGATTATACTGGCTATGTTAGTACCGGGCAGCATCGCCCTGGCGGCTATTTCGAATGCCCAATACATGGCTACGGTACGGGTAACCAATAACAGTACGGCGGCTTCGGTGTTAGGGGTACCGATAACCGGCGCCAATACCACAAACCTGATAAACGGCGGGTATATGACGCCTAACGCCGATAACAGCACCATGCGCTCCAGTGCCGGCGCTGATGTCCCCTTTATGCCAGGCTACGGTAATAACATTTGGAATATGTTTGTCGAGTCTATCAGCTCTGATAGTATCGTTGACTTTACCTGGTACAACAACTCCCCAGGCGGCAAGATCCGCTACTTCCCTGGGCCGGAAGGTATGACGACCACGGATAACGCCACTATGGAACTCGGTGATAATTTTGCTGTCA
>Ga0307439_1001779_pt1 | contig 13231 bp, 13 predicted proteins | sample SalMarWE160490MG_FD_202142 | JGI IMG/M metagenome (GOLD analysis project Ga0307439, IMG submission 202142) | Salt marsh sediment microbial communities from the Plum Island Ecosystem LTER, Massachusetts, United States - WE1604-90 | ecosystem: Environmental > Aquatic > Marine > Intertidal zone >... | reverse complement strand
AGGCCGGTGAGTCCGGTGGGAAATTGACAGAATCTCTTGAAATGAGTGCTGTATATCTCGAAAAGCAGATGGATATGAAGCGGAGGATCAAATCTGCTTTTGCTTATCCGGTCGTGGTCGGTGTTGTCTGCGTTGTGGTCGTTGCTTGCCTTATGGCTTTTGTCGTGCCTATCTTTTCGAAATTATACAAACAGTTGCACGTCCAGTTGCCCGGTCCTACCCAGGCTCTTGTAAGCTTAAGCTCTCTACTTAGAAGCTATTGGTGGGCAATCCCCTTTGTTCTGGCAGGAGCAGCGGCAGCATTATGGTGGTTGTTAAGAAACCCCGCTATCAGAGCCAAATGGGACGTTTTCAAGCTAAATATGCCTGTTCTTGGGAAGGTTAATCGTATGGTTGTGATTTCCCATTTTACGCGGACCTTTGGAATGTTGACTTCTGTGGGAGTTTCACCGATTAGGGCCTTGGATGTGGCTTCCGAAGTCGCTCATAATCACAAACTGACCGGAATTGCGAAAGAATTGCAGGACACTATTGAGAAGGGTAGTAGTGTTGGAGAATCATTGAAGAACCACGACATCTTTCCTCCGATGATTGTACAGTTAGCTCTTTCCGGTGAGGAAGTGGGGCAGGTAGCCCAAATGTTGAATAAAGGCGCCGATTTTCTTGACAAGGATATTGACAGGACAGTAAACGCTTTAATTGTGAAATTGGAGCCGGCGTTGACAGTTATTATGGGCACCATCGTCGGATTTATCCTCATGGCAGTATATTTGCCAATGTTCGATTATATGCGTTATTTGTAAAGAACTCACTCAAGGCTTTAATTTCTTGCTTGAGGGTTTAACGCTGGGATTTCCTTCCTTGGTGGTTCCGCGTCTGTTATATTTTCCAAGACCTCTACTTGTCCTCGGTTGAGTTCGGCGATTTCTTGCCGTAGCTTTTCGTTGGTGATTGTTAATTTGGCGATATGTCTGTACTTGGCTCTTGCCCAGAACAGAAGTATGACCGATATGATTAGAACAACCACCGCGAATACTGTTAACGTTACCATTAACCGCACCTCGGCTGCGGAGGCAGTGTTAAACGGACGCCTGGCAACTTCCCACCGCTCAATTGGTGTAAGTGCCAAAGAGATAACGTGTAGCCCTTGTATGGTCATGCTTTCTTTTATCATGTCGTACCCTTACAATCAATTTTATTGGCCGGAACCATTGCTACCGTAGGCGCTTGCCTAACTCACTCAAGGCTTTAATTTCTTGAGGGTTTAACGCTGGGATTTACTTGCCTTGGTGTTTCCGCGTCTATTATGTTTTCCAGGACTTCTACTTGTTTTCGGTAGAGTTCGGCGTTCTCTTGCCGTAGTTTTTCATTGGTGGCTGTTAATTCGGTGTTCTCTCGCCGTAGCTTTACGTTGGCGATTGTTAATTCAGTGATCTTTTGATTAAGGTAATTCTCAGAACGTCTGTACTTGGCGAATACCCAGAACAAAAGTACGACCGATATGATTAGAGCAACCACCGCGAATACTGTTAACCACGTCTCGGCTGCGGAGGCAGTGTTAAACGGACGCCTGGCAGCTCCCCACCGCTCAATTGGTGTTAGCGCCAAAGAGATAATGTGTAGCCCTTGTATGGTCATACTTTCTGTTATCATATCGCACGCTGACAATTTTATCGACCAATTTTATCGGCCAGATGTGGTGCTGGCTTAACCGGGATTTCCCAGATATGTGGAACACTCGCCTATAAAAGTAAAAAAGCAAAAGGTGATTACTTCCGATAAACACTACCATGAGCGTGTCTTTGTTCTGCTGATGAACCGAACTTAAAGTTGCTTTTTTGGTTTTTTGTACTATACTTTAAATAACAAATATTGTGGGGGATGAAGATATTTACACACCTGATATTATGCTTCCAGCCCTTGATGGGATAAGCAGTAAAAAACCCGAAAAACTCATAGATAGTCTTTCTTTTAGAGTGATTGTGATTAAGTATCCGGTGTTTTGTGCCGATAGTTTTGTGAACATTTAAGTTTAGATATTGTTTCCTTTTTGAAAGGGGAAAAATATGCGAAGCGAAAAAGGTTTTACGTTAGTTGAGCTGATGATTGTCGTTTTGATCCTCGGCGCATTAGCGGCAATTGCTATTCCAAGGATTATGGGAGGCGCAGCAACTGCCAGGGCCAACGCCTGCGCAACGAATATCGACTTGATGAACTCACAGATCGAATTATTCAACGCAAACGAGAACAGGTGGCCCGCCGACTTGGAGGAAGTAACGAAAAACACCGACTATTTTCCGGATGGCGAACCAGTCTGCCCTGTAACCGGCCAGAAATACCCCAAAGTCCTGAAGCCTAACCACAGGGTTGACGATGCCCTCCATCAACACCCCTAAAGAAACCCAAGTAGGAGCAAGGTTCTTATTGCTTTCCAGAGGTCTATCACCAAGAATGACCACGGAGAGGCTGGCCATCCTTGGTGATTTTCTACGGTGAGTTTGCACTATGGCCAAGAAAAGGACAGCCTTTAGTTTGGTCGAGCTTATCATTATCGTTATGTGGGTGGGCATACTTGCGGCCATTGCGATGCCGAGACTCAATTTCGCTATCATTTCAAAGCAAAAAGCCGATACCGTCGCCAGGAAAATCGTTACCGACCTTCGCCTCACACGCAGACTTGCTATTTCTGACGCCGCAAACAATACGCGAGGCTTTCGATTAAAGATGGTCCCACCTCTTCCATATTGCTCCTACGAAATTGAAAATTTCGATACTAAGGAAACAGTAGCTTCGCATGCAATCGATTCAAGTATTAGTATTAGCTGTCCTCCTCCGCCTATATTCGTGTTTGGTCCCTTGGGAGAGCTAAAACCTGGAAGCGGTAGTGAGCTTACTATTTCCGCTGAGGGGAGAAGCTTCAAAATCACCATTAATCCGGCAACAGGTGCGGTAAAATGTGTAGAAAACTAAGCAGAACTATATTTGCGATTGGCGATTTGCGAATGCCAATTGGAAATCAAAATTCGAAAATTGGAAATCGGTCAGCGGGGTTTACTCTCACGGAGGTTGTTGTTGCCTCAGCCATTCTGATTATCGCAATAGTTCCGATTCTAAGAGCCCTGACCAGTGCGCACGTGAGCACCACCATTATTGAACACCGAACCCACAGTCTCATCCTCGCCCAGGCCAAGCTCGACGAAATAAGGGCACGCTCAGTCTATCACTACAGCGACTCTTTTACGGAAACTAACTCCTCACTCGACGGCCCATACCTCTGCAATGTAGATGATAGCTTTGTCAGTGACAACCTCAGAACGATAACCGTATCAGTGGGCTATGACCTCAACGGCAACAGCACGCTCGAAACTGAAGAAATTGAAGTCACTTTGGCTACACTCGTTGCAAGAAGATGGTAAGCCCTATCAGAAATAAGACACCACAGGTCTGCCTTGCTTTCGGCAAGGATTTTTGACAAACTTATAGGACCTTTTCGCTGGACAAATAAATTTTTTTCTTGGTAAGCACTAATTCCCGATAAAGAGATGTCAACCTTGCCAAATAGTCCGATTAATCGCGACTTTTTTTATTCTCGTTTTCACCGGCCGATAATTCAAAACCCAGTGAACAGCCCTTTGTTTTATGCCGAAAATACCAGCAGGAGCGGCAAGCGTTATCTGCAAAAAGATACTAAAAAGATTAGCCCAGAAGGATGCAGGGAAATCGATTATCGACGGTTAACTGTTATGCAGTACCAAAACAGTAAAACTCGCTTCTCCAGGGCTCTAACCCTGGTGGAGATGGTTATAGCTATGGCTATAATGGCCATTGTCTTTGCAGTCATATTGCCACAATTTAGAGTCATACAAAACAGTTGGGATTCAAAACAGGCTGCCGCTGAAACACTCCAGAACAGCAGAGTTTTGATGGACCACTTATACCGTAACTTCTCAAAGGCTGTGAAGATAACCGCTGTAAGCGACTCGTCTGAAACCAACGGTTATATCGAATTTGAAGACAACATTGGGGACACCTTAAGATATGATGTTGACGCGAACAACTACGTTGAGTTTGGCCCTGTCGGAGACCTTTACGAGCTGGCTGGCCCGGTCAGTCAACTCCAGTTTACCTGTTACGACGGCAATGACTTCGATACAGCGATAACAGATGTTAACGACATCCGCTTTATAAAACTGCAAACCACGCTGACCAATCCGGCGGCAATGGGCCACGATAAAACTTTTACTGCCCAGATATACCTCCGCACAAACGTAAATTCAGGAGATGGGGGTCTCGTCGGCTGGTGGAAGCTGGATGAGACTTCCGGCAAAGATGCGGAAGACAGCTCCGGCAACGGCAACGATGGCAGATTAAAAAACATGGCCGGCGACGAATGGACCACAGGGGCTGTGGCTGGTGCGCTGGAGTTCGATGGAAATAATGACTATGTCGATTGCGGCAATGACGCGAGCTTGAATATTACAGGTGCAGTCACGGTTACGGCGTGGATCAAACTTACTGCAGCAGGCATTGATCAGAAAGTTGCAGGTAATCAGGATGGTAGCGCCGGTGGGTATAAGATGACTGTGTTTTCTAACAACAAGGTTGAATTTGAGATTCGAGATTCAGGTAACAACGCCGTCCTCAACAGAGATGAACCTGGCGGAACAGTTCTCACGACGGGTGTTTGGTATCACGTTGCTGGTGTCTATTCTCAAGGTAATTACATAAGGACATACGTTGATGGAAATTTAGACAGACCAATGAGTACAGCAAGTGTACTTGGCTCTACATCAGGGACTTTAAAACTTGGTTGTGAACCCTTCAGTCCCTTGTACTTTTTTAATGGGCTCCTTGACGATGTTCGCATTTACAACTACGCTTTGAGCGCCGAGGAGATCGCTCAATTGGCTAATATCCTCAGATACAAGGAGTTCACCGAGGCCAAGGCCGGTTCCGACGTAACCTCGATTACCATCTCGACGCCGAGCGGCACCAGCGAGGACGACTTTTTGATAGTGGCGGTCGCCACGGACGGAGACACTTCGGGGTCGATGGCCCCGCCCCCGGGTGAGGGTTGGACGCAGATCAGTCTCAACGACTATAATAATGAAGTGACGTTAGGCGTCTGGTGGAAACTCGCAGATGTCTCAGAGTCTGCCAGTCATCAGTTTACCTGGTCGGGGGTCCGGCAAGCCTACGGCTGGATGATGCGCTTTATGGGGCACGACCCAAACAACCCGATTGATATATGGGCGGCCAACGGCGAGGCCGACACGAACCCAACCTGCCCATCTGTGACCACGGACGTTAACGATTGCCTGATTCTGCGCATAGGTGCTTTTGACGACGATGATATCACGATGGACGACCCCGGGCTTTCCGGCCACACGCACATCACAATGGACGCCAGCGCCAGCAGTGCAGGCCAGGTTACATACCAGGAGTTCACAGAGGCCAAAGCCAGTGACAACGTTACGTCGATCAGTATTTCGACACCTGGAGGCACCAGTGAGGGAGACCTGCTCATTGCGGCGGTCACAACAGACGGAAACGTCGAGGGGACGTTAGCCCCACCCGGAGGCGAGGGTTGGACAGAGATCGACATCAGCCGACAGACAAACGCTGTTACGTTGGGCGTCTGGTGGAAGCTCGCAGATGCTTCTGAGTCGCCCAGCCACCAGTTCACCTGGTCAGGGGGCCAGGAAGCCTACGCCTGGATGATGCGCTTCACTGGCCATGACGCGAGCACTCCTATAAATGTCTCGGCAGTCAATGGAGGTAACTCTAAACCACCGACCAGCCCTTCAGTGACCACAACCGTCGCGAACACCATGATCGTGCGGTTCGGCGGCTTCGATAAAGATGATGTCAATGTTGACTCACCCGGGCTCTCCGGCCACACGCCTATCACAATGGATAAGAGCGGCACAGGTTTCGGCACTTGCTCGGGCGGCGCCGGATACATACAACAGCCAGCCATTGGTTCAAGCGGGACGTCCACCTTCTTGATCACTGGCACTGGTCATCAGGAGAAGTATAGGACCGTCACAATCGCGATAGCACCGGATCCTGTAACCGGTGGCGGTATGGTCTCGGGCGGCGCCGGATACGTGAAACAAGCCACCAGCGGTGCAAGCGGTATCAGCTCTTTCTCGCTGACCGCATCGCAGGAATCCCGCGTCGTAACACTTGCCATAGTGCCGGATCCTGCCGGCGGCGGTGGCGGCGCCGGAGGCGGAGGGATATACCCGTAAATTATGAAAACAAGACTAAGAAATAATGGTTCAGTGCTTTTGATAACTATCTTCGTGGTAGCGTTGCTCTCTGCGATTACTATCGGCATACTCCAGATAAACACCGAGGAAATACAGCTTATGCGTAATCAAATCCGCGCTGCCGAGGCCCTGGCTACTGCCGAAGCCGGCCTAAACGATACCTTCGCAGAGATACGAACTGATTCAACATGGACGACCGGCTTTACGGACAAGGCCTTTAATGATGACTCATACACCGTTACTGTCACAGGCTCTTTGCCGAATCTGACGATAACCTCGACAGGCACTTCATCGCAGGGCTTTGTCGCAAAAGTCGAAGCTGACATAACAGTCGGAAGCAGCAGTCCTTACGTAATAGCGATAGATAATTTGAGGATAAACGAATAATGGTTGGGTCCAAAGCAGCATTGGGTATTGATATTTCGGATGGCCGGATAAATCTGGCAGTGCTTAAGCAGAACGCCAAAGGTATTGAGTTACTCAAGGCTGCCAGCGGTCCTGTTCCCGATGGCGCAATAAAAGACGGCAACATCGAAAACCCTGTAATACTTGCCAAGGCCATAAAGGGACTGAAAACTCGCAATAGAATACGAACGAGACAAGCTGCGGTATCGTTATTTGCAAAACCGGTGGTTATGCAAATCTTAGACGCACCAAAGGGAGCCCCGACGAGTATCGGGCAGTTTGTTAGAAATGAACTGAAAAGTTATGTTACCTTATCAGGCAGAGAAATTGCCCTCGACTTCTGTGGAATTAGGTCAGGGCAAGGCCCGGGAAAGCGTCTCTTCGCGGTTGCTACTGATGGCCAAAAGGTGGCTGAGCTTGCCAAGGCATCCGATCTGGCAGGTCTTAACGTTCAGGTAATAGAGCCGTCACTATTATCCTATACCAGAGCAATTTATGCTAAAAGGATAGCAGGGAAATTTGATTGCGATGTGCTTATTGCCATATTGGACAACAGTGTTTTGACCATGTGCGTATTCAGAAAACAAACCTTGGATTTCGTCAGAGCAAAAGATATCGGTGGAGAAAAATTAGAGCCGAATGAGCTCTGTCACTGGCTTGCTGACCAGATAAATTCGATTATTCAATTTTACGATATTGAGGTTGCCGACAGTTCTGGGAAGTGGGAAATCGTAGTAGTTGCAGATCACGCGCAATTGCCTGATGACGCTGAGGAATCTTTGAGGGTCAAAATTGCAGGTGTCGGCCTGGAGGTCAGAAACGGCGAAAACGCATGCCAGGACACGGTGGTTGCACAAAACGATGGCCCTGAAAAAGCTTCGGCAGTTGCGATTGGTCTGGCCATTGGGCTTTTGAATAAAAACGATAATGATTTAAGAATAAATCTAGTTCCTCCAGAATCGGCTGAGGTTAGAGCTGTCAAGAAACAACTGTACATAACCGTCACTCTTATCGCAGCGGTACTGTTGTTTATGGAGCTGGCCGGGGCAGGATTGAGCTTGACGGCTGACAAAGTGAAGCGAGGCATTGCCCAAAGGAAACAGACAGAGTTGTCACAGGTCACATATACCCTGCTTAGTGAACAGCAACTCTTAGACAAACAAATCAAACAATTATCAGACAGACCAGCCCGGTTAAGCAGGATTTTGGGTTCTCGTTATGATATGGATTGGGCCAAAATCCTGGAGGATGTCAGAAGCCGCACACCCAAAACCGTGCGTATAACCAACCTATACAGCAAGGAAAGTTCCAGGATGCATCTGGAAGGTCTGGCGTTATCGTATGAGGCGATCCATTTGTTTGTGAAGATGCTGAACAAATCGGACCACATAAGTTCGGCTTCTTTAACTGAGACAGTAAGAGAAGACGAGCCAGGTGGGTTAGTCATGTATACGATCAATTGTTTACTGACCGGAGAAAAGAAGAAGAGCTGATGTTAGTTGACAAACTTACTAAATTCAATCGTTCAACAAGACACACCGTTTCGGTGTCGTTGATTGTGATTGCAGCTTTAGCGATGTACAACTGGTTGGTTACGCCACACGCCGATTATTTGTCAGCGGCGCAGGGATATGAGTCTGTTATGGACAACGTTGTAGAAAAAAATAAAACTATCAGCAACATAGCAAATATCAAAAGAAAGAAGCTGCAAGAATTGAGTGAAAAGTCTGCTCAGCTTCAGAGCATACTGTTTACACCTGACCAGGCAAAAGAGTTTTTCAGTGATTTACAGGCCGTTTCGGAAGAGACAGGCTGTGTAGTCTATTCCCTTAACTTGATGACTAATAAACCAAGCCCTAAGGACAGGGATTCGGAAGATACTTCGGGTATAGTCACTAAGAGTGCGGTACTGAGCGTTGTAGGGGTATATAGAAACATAGCAAAGTTAATGGAAAGGCTACAAGCGCGTACCCAAAAAGTTTGGATAGACTCGATAGAAGTCCTGACTCTCGACTACAGTTCGGATCAGCCCAGGTGTAACATCACTATTACAATTTGCGCGCTCACAGACAAGGAGACTGCCTTATGAATAAACCAAAATATGTAAAAGTAATTCTCTACTGTGTCATCCTGGCCATTAGTGTATGGTATGGTCTGGCACAATCCCAGCCAGTTCTGGGTGCGCAAAGCAAAGCATCGGCGGTTGGCCGTGATAACCCTTTTGCAGAGATTCCCAGAGCTATAAGCCCCGTCTCACCGATAGCTCTTCAGTCTTTACAATCCGGTCAAGAACTGCCGGTGTTGTTTGTAGAAACTATAATGCTTAAATTTCTTGATGCCAAAAGCCTTAAGCCCATTATTGAGAGTCTGTCTTCTAAATATGGTAGTGTTTCTGTCGACAGTAAAAGTAACTCTTTGATTATTTGTGACACAAAAGAAAGTCTCGAAAGAATAATGAAGGCGATACCAAAAGAAGAAGTCTTTGAGATTACGGAAAAACTTGCCACTGGGATTTATCGAATTGTCTACGCTGATATCAAGGAAGTCGAAGAAACACTGAAAGCGTTCATTTCAGAAAACGGCATCATCGCCGTCAACCCGAGTACAAACAATATACTCGTCACCGATTTCGAAAGCAGAGTGAAGGCCATCGAGAAGTTTATTAAAGAAATTGACCGCGTAACACCGCAGATATTGGTCGAGGCAAGAATCTACGATATAACCAACAGAGATGCGCTTGACCTGGGGATCCTATGGAAAGCAGGACGTCGTAGTGGATTTGGCGAAATAGACCCTAATACAGGCGAAAAGACAATGTTCAGGCGAACTGACCCCTTCATTACGGGGACTTTTGATAGCGCAATTAGCAAGGTCTCCGCAGTTGGAAGCCTAAGCTTTGGTGTACTTAACGAGCATCTCGATATAGAGGCCCTGCTAATAGCAGAACAGGAACAAGATTTTGCCAAGCTCCTGGCCAATCCGCGGATATTAGTGCTGGATAATAAACCAGCATCTTTTAAAGCTGTCACCGAAATCCCTTATCAAGAACTTACACAAGAAGCGGGGGGAAATATCGGCACAACGGAGTTCAAAGAGGTGGGTGTTACGCTGGAAGTGACACCACATGTGACGAGAGATGGCATGATAAGACTAGATATAAAACCTGCATTTCAAGTTCATGTCGGGGATGTCCTGGTAACAACGGAAACCTTTGGTGCAACTCGTACCAGTCCCCAACCGGTGGTAGACACACGTGAAGCCGAAACGACAGCATTAGTAAAAGACGGCCAGACGATTGTGATTGGAGGTCTGCGAAAGCGGACTGTGAGCCGACTCGTTGACAAGATACCACTGCTTGGCGATATACCCCTTCTGGGTGTACTGTTCAGATTCGAAGGGGAAAAAACCACCGATAGCGAACTCGTTGTCTTCATTACACCACACATCATTGAACATCCGGTTCTTTCACCAACGGAACTTAGACAACTTGAAAACAGTAAAATGCCTACGCTTGAGAACCAGACTAACAGATTTGAGCGCCCCACCCAAGACCTGCAGTCGCCGATGCCTTCGTTAGAAAAAGTCAGAGACGCTAAAAAACAACTGCTCCTGGAAAACATAAAGGCACTACAATAAGAAAACTCCACGGTCTCATTAGTCTGTTGATTTCGACAAAATCTGCAAATTCTTTTGCCATTTTTCAGATATCAGCGACGTTTTGCTAATCTTAGGGGTAGTTCAGGTCGATGAATATTTATAAAAAAGCGGCCCCATGAGGAAAAAACCGATGAATTCATATAGAGAATCAAAGAATCTTCGAGAGTAAGTGGAAAATGTCAAGATTTTTTACGTCAAAAAAGAGGTCCAGCCCAGTCAAGATACTTGTCGTCGATGACGAACCTGACTGCATTAGCATCATCCAGTGTCGCCTTGAATGGTGTCACTATAAGGTTATTACCGCCACCAATGGAAAGGATGGGTTGGAAAAAGCAGCAAATGAAAAACCGGATTTAGTACTATTAGATACTGATATGCCCGTCATGAACGGCCACGAGATGCTCGAACGCATGAGAAAGGATCCCGTATTAAAAGACACACCTGTCATAATGGTTACCGCGCTCTGCGAGGCACAGGATGTAGTTAAGGCCTCCTCTTTTGGTATTTCAGATTACATTGCCAAACCGGTCGATTTCGCAAAGCTAGTTGAAAGGATTTCCAATACTTTGGAGCAGAAAACACTGAGCAGTGCGAAAATATAAACCAAAAAAGCATAGCAGAACACCTCCCACCACAGGATTCGACAGATTCACAAAAGCAATTCGACGACAGTTTCCTGCTCAGTCTTCAGCCTGATGTTGATGTCCCTGTCATATAACCTTTTGCGGAATATGTTCTTATATTTCACTCAACTTAAGCGCAGTATGCTACTTTCCTAACGGGAGTATCATGGAAAGGAAGATAAACCCGCTACCGCTGCAATATACCTTCGTTGTGTTCCAGGTGCGAGGTTCCGCAGCTACATGTCCCTTATCATTTTTTTACGTAACTGTGACATAATGTCTCCTTTCGCTTTTTGATACCACGAAATATGGACACTCACCACGAGCGTCCTTGCAGAGACATTCTATCGGGCAGGTAACAATAGTGGAAATTGTGCAATTGTCGAAAAAGGGAAAGAAAAAACCGTTGGAAGGTTAAAGGGTCATACCACCGCGAAGCGGTTTAGTTCTTCTTACGAAATATGGGTCTCTTTAGTATTCTAAAACACCAGTTGCCAAGAAAGTAAGCTTTTCTATGGCCTCTGTCTATCGCACATCGTATCTCATGAACCCCGCAAATGCCGCCACAAAAAACACGACATTAAACAGAATGAGTATTCCCCAATAAGGCAGCACTTCGCCTAATTTGTCTTTCAATGCCTCCTCTTTGAAAACAAAACGCGGACGGTCACTAACGTCCAAAAAATACTCTTCATCAATTGTCGGATTCTTTATTCTCGCATCGCTTATTTTCTCTTCCGCATATGACCCAAACTGCTCTTTATATTCGTCTTTAGTCTGTTCAAAGTAATCCAAGCTTCGCAGGCCTGTACCTGTCAGATCTCTGGCAATATAAACAAAATTTGCAAAAGGTGAAATGCAAGCCAGGTTTTTAGCGAGCTTCGTTTGAGCGGCGGCTTTTGTCCCCAGGTCTTTCCAAAGTTTATCAGATTCATCTCCTCGGCTACGTATAAGATCTTGCTTTTTATACTCCTGACGGAATGCATCCATCATGGCCTTAAACTCAGGATCGGCTTCTGCTCGCTGCTGGGCTGCTTTTCGATGCTCAGGGCCGGCATTTATACCAAGATAAAAGCCAGCAATGCCTCCGAATTCCATTGATTCAAATTCAGAAAATAGTGTGCCATATTTGAGTTTGAATTTTTTTACAATTTCTTTCATATATTCCCGTGCTGCTTCAATAGAACGCATCTCAATTTCACGAGCCCGCCTTTTGGTTTGTTTAATCGAAGGAATACGACAAAGCTGAGCGGAGATATAGGGGCACACATTGGGAATCACAAGAATCAGCAGTACCCAAAGGAAAAGGCAGTTCAGAATCGAGATGGCCGAGTATTTGGAAAACGTAGATATCATAAGCCCCAAAAGATAAAACAACGTAATGAAAGTAATCGAAGCTGCGGTTAATAAGGCAAGTTCCAGCCATGCCGAGCCATCCCATTGGATAGCCGGATTTACTGAAATATAAAGTACGCCAACCAGAAGAGCCAGGATAAATGGGATTATCAGGCTGGCGGTGCCTCCGATAAATTTACCTAAAAGAAACTTTGTTCTGGATATGGAGTTGGATATCACTAATCTCAATGTACCACTTTGTCGTTCCCCGGCTATGGCGTCGTAAGAAAACAACATCGCCAGCAAACTCATAATAATCGTCACAATAAATAAGAAGTCAAGAGAGGGAAAAAGTATTGGCAGCGGATTATAATCAAAAAATCCCAAATCTTCGTTGCCTGGAATGCCAATGATGAGCGGCCGAAACCGTTCAGGTGGCTTCTGTGGACGAAGCATCCCTAAAAGTCGAGGGTGGTCAGCTTTAGCATAATTGTCCAGGATTTCATCCCGTAAGTTCATCCTGGTGTTGTAGTCCTTCATCTCCTGCCGGTAATCATGTGCCAAAATCATAATGCAAGCTACGGTGACAATGATGCACAAAACAAGACCAATCATAAACCTTAAATTGAGGATATTATTCAAAAACTCTCTTACAATAATTGTTTTTAACATGGTTCGTTCCTTTAATTAAAATTACCGCACGTCATATCTCAGGAAAGCCACATACGCTCCTGTGAAGAACAGTAGGTTAAACAAAATGAGAATTAAGCAATTACTCAGGCCTCCCTGGCCTAAAATCTCTTTGACCGAACTTCGCTGATAGTGGAAATCTGGTGGTTCGCTCTCTTCATCCCAATTCTCATCCGTATACAATTGAACTAAGAGGTCCTTGTAGCCTTGAGCCGCCTTTTTCAACCTTCGTTCTTCTGCCACACC
>Ga0307439_1001759_pt1 | contig 13315 bp, 15 predicted proteins | sample SalMarWE160490MG_FD_202142 | JGI IMG/M metagenome (GOLD analysis project Ga0307439, IMG submission 202142) | Salt marsh sediment microbial communities from the Plum Island Ecosystem LTER, Massachusetts, United States - WE1604-90 | ecosystem: Environmental > Aquatic > Marine > Intertidal zone >... | reverse complement strand
CAAGGGGTTTCAAGAGGTTTTATGAAAGGAATTTTTCCGGACTATTAGTTGGAAGGTAATAAAGGTAATATCAGTACCTATGGTGGGCGGTAGAGGACTTGAACCTCTGACCTCCTGTGTGTAAGACCTATCCCAAAGCTGATTGTTCACCACTTTGTGAACACCTGGGATTGATTGTAGCCTCTCCACAAGTTCAGGTGGACACTTCCTTTGCCCTTTGAGAATCATACTCAAATAGCTCTTGCTAATACCTAGTTCCTTTGCAATCTGTACTTGATTTAGTCTCTTCATTTTGCCTCCTTTTGTAGCTAAGCTTCCATAGCTAGGTTACTATCATTTTGCTATGCTTTTACTATCATTACACTGTTACTTCTTCTTTGGCTTTCTCTTCCTCTTATAACTCAAGTCCAGCACTACCCAATCCCTAGCTAACTTCACCCCTTTGATTTCACCCTTAGCTAGTAGCCTTCTTACTTGGCTGGTATCCAAGCCTAGCTCCTGTGCTGCTTGTTTGACACTATACATAGCTGTATTATACACGGATGCAGGTATTAGTTCAAGTATATCCCCTAGAACGACCTAGCTGTAGTCTATGCTATGATTCACAGGGATAAAGACCATACTTCGACGCCTGAAGCTGCTAAGTATTATTGTCTTAGTCGGTGGTTATGGTCTGATTTAAGCATTGATAGCTCCAATATCTTTAGAGCCAAGTGATTTTTTTGCCTCTTCTATGTTGTATATGTTTTCTAATTGCAGTAATAAGAATGATTAGTAATGCTACTAAGAGAATGGATGCCCCAATAACCACTCGACAATCAATACTACTAGGTATTTGTTGTCCCCATACTGAGAAAGTTATGTTGAGAAAATTTGCTACCCATGCACTAACAGTCATACCTAGCTTGAACAGAATGTAGCCTCCTAAAAGTAATACGAGGATAAACAACGGCCATTGTGATGATTCAGAGATAACAGAGAGAAATCGCCTTAGTCCACCTTGTCTCTGGTTGTTAATTTGGATGAATGAAAATTGTAGTAAAGCCAACAAAATACCAAAAAGAAGTAGCGGTAGAACTAGGTGGTCAATTGTTGTATAGAAGATAGACATTTAACTCTCTTTAATCTTTGTAGGGGTATTATAAATTCCCTTCATGCTTTCTATCAACCTCAATCGAGTAGAACCCAGTCGGTTAAATGGTTGACAAGAGGGCATCTTTATGATATAGTACCAGCTACCCTTAAGGTTTCACTAGAACTAAGAGGGAAGGAGATTGAAATGATTTCCTTCCCTTTTTGTTTTGGGAAGAAGAGGAAAGCCACTCAGTGAAGTGGCTTTAAGGAGGATATATGTATTAGAGCAGTATAGAGAACATAGGCTGTGGGAGATTGGAAGGTTACGAGGAGGATAAATTAATGAATGACAATATAGACTTTAAAGATAAAGACCTTGTCTGTGAAGACTGTGGACTAAAGTTCACCTTCACTCAAGATGAGCAGAGATTCTTTTGGAGCAAGGGCTTGGCTGAGCCAAAGAGGTGCAAACCTTGCAGGATGCTAAGACGAAGGAGCTTAATGAGTATAAGGAGGGGTGACCATAATGAATCAAACTGTTCAACATATAACTAGATTAGAGGACGCAAGGGAATTAACACCAGAGGAGAAGCTATCACCCATTGACCTTGAGAATCTTGACTTTGGAGAGGTGGTAGACAGGATACTAGCAACCAATGAAATAAGAGAGGCAATCAGGGAAGAGCACCTATATGAATATAGGCAAACTCTTATGGAAGATATTAGACTCGGTAGTAAGAGCATACTTGACCTAGTGAAGTGGTACAACGACCAATATCCAAATACTCCTATCCTGATACCCAGCGAAGCTAATACAGTGGCAGCTTGGCTACGAAGACCCGAACGGCAGGTAACCTGGGATATAGACCAATTGATGGCACAAGGCACTACTCTAATAATCGCTGGCAACGTGGGTATTGGCAAGTCGTGGGAGACAAAGCACCTAGCTTTTCAATTCAGATTAGGTGGGGCATGGCATGGGTTACGTTGTAGACAACTATCACCAATATATCTCGGTTTGGAGTTAACGGAGAATCAAATGCAGAGGCGTATAAGAAAACTAGCCAGCATATACCCCGATGTGACGGATATTAACTTTTTGGCTCGTAAAGGTGTTGACTACAGGCTTAATACCGAATCAGGCAGAAGTAATCTGTTTGACCTGCTACGAGGGTACGGACAAGACTTCGGTGTGGTAATCCTTGACCCTCTTGCCCTATTTGTAGAGGGTAAGCTGGAGAAGATTGATTGGAATGGCGAAGTAGAACCTGTGCTAAACCAAATAAAACATGACTTTGGCTGTAGCATAATCTTCAACCACAACTTCAGAAAGAAGATTCAAATCTATGGACACAGCGAAGACATGTTTGCACCAGACCGATTAAAAGGTGTTAGTGACCTTATTGACCGAGCAGACAATATTGTTATCTTTGTGAGTGAATCACAACCGAGACGGGATGCGGAGGGTGGAAGTCAACGAATAGAGATAGCCAAATGGATGCACGCTGCCAAGACGAGAGATGCTGAGTCGGAACTGAGACCCCATCGTGTCAAGTGGGATTATGGTCGGGCTATGCTTGTGCCTGAGGAAGAGCAAGGCTGGACGCTACAATAGATAGTATAAATGTAGTTTGTAGTTCTTGTAGTCATAGGTTACGACAAACTACAAAAACTACAAAAAATGAGTGTGGTTTGGAAGTTACTAACTAAGGCGGGGGGCTTCGCCCCCCATCCTTATAACCTTCCCCCCCAATAGAGCCATGATAAAAAGGGAAAGTTGAGACGGTCTTCCTATGTATTTTCCTTCGCCCGCCCATTTCCAATAGTAACTAATAATATTTTGTATTCGGGACTCACCAAAAGCCTGTCCAACAGAGCATAGTCATTCAATACAGTCGCTATCATTAACGCTGGAAAGAATTGCTGCTTCATTTCGAGAATAATATTCGCTAATTCAATACCTTTGAAGGTACGAATAACCTTTGACTTCCTAGTTAAGCCGTTTCGTATTTCTACTACGTCTCCTTTAATGAAGGTTGAGGAATGAGCATCCCCGTGCCTTATCTGCTCATCAAGACACTTAAATAATGAACCATAATTTTTGTCTGCTTTAAGAACTGCAATATTTTGTCCTAGTGAACGCTGCTTTTCAGGCGATGGAACTCCACTTCTCAACTCCAGCCCGATTCGCAGTAGATTGATTAAAGGTCTCAAAGGTTCAAGACATCGAGTATAAATATCCATTAGCTGAGGAATATCTCTTTTGTAATTCAGTTTTTGTCCGTTGCTGAGTGTTTTAAACAGGACGTCTTCGGTAATTTGTCCCTGACTAGAGAGTTGTTCAAATAATATATCGCTATCAAAGGATAAACAAGTCTTGAAATATCTATAATTCTTTATTGGGTTTTTCGTACGTAAAGAAAAGCCTGCATACATCCATCCCATAGCATGTAATAGTGCTTGAATTGAAAATTTTTTCTCCAATCTTCTATGCATTCTCAATAAGTCTTCGGACTGGCTTAATATTAAAGCCAAAATGTGAAAATAATCTTCTAGCAATGGGGAATATTTGACCCTATCAAGCTTCCCAGTTTTTGCTCGGCTTTCCAGTAACACATCTACAAGTTTAATCGGGTTATAGCTAAAAACAAACCTCTTGGATATTAGGTCTTTACGAGCACTTTCAAGCTTCTTTTTATCTTGGTCTATTAAGAATAAAATGTCATTATTATATTGCTCTGGATTAGTAACAGGAGCAAGCAGAATGTCTCCGTCCGTTTTTATTATCTTACGCAATTGAGCTATGTATAAGAAACAATCAGGCTCTGTTGTTTGTATAACTAATTTCTCCTCGTCCTTTTGGAGAGTGATTGTAGCTTGTGTATCAAAAGTATTTTCATTCTCCCGTCTTCTAGCGTGAATCTCAGTACGGGAAATGGTGTATTTGTCCTTGTGAATTTTCTGCATAATGTTTTTGAAATCGTTAGAAACCACAATCACACTTTCCCTGTTAGTTTGATTTCCGTTAGCCAGATTCTATTCCCCGCAATAGTGGGTGTCAATCGCAGTACAGTGCTTCCCTTTACTCTATTTGTTTATGTATTCTCTCTAAGGTTAGCTGTTGGTGAAATCCTGATAGAGTGGGTGATACCAAGAAAACAAACATCCTAAAGAGGCGTATTGACTGTTCCTTTTAATTCTCATATGCTGTATCAAAAGGGAAGGAAGTGAAACTATGAACTTCCAGCTAGTTGCAGTAATACTATTGGTCATCTTATATCCTGTAGGGTTTAGGATAGCTAAGATGGCTAGAATTGGAGAACCTTCTCGCAAGGAAATGCTTGCTGGTCTGCTCGTTCTACTTCTCTTCTTAGCCAGCTTTATATACTTGGCTATAAGCTCTTGGCAGCTACTCCTTATAATGTTGGGCAGTGGCATCCTTCTAATAATCGGGACTGCTATCATGAGTAATGCTAGGGAAATGTCCCAAAAAGCGACAGATTTCCCAGAAGATTACTCCTATCTTAAAGGTAGAGTTAAGGGGACAATATTTTTGAGTTTGATTTTCTTTGGGGGAGGTATTTACCTATTTATGTTAAGTATTATGAGGTGTTTAGGATGAGGTGTACGACATTCGCCAAATCCAGAGCCTAGCATAATACCATTAAATACGAAGGGAGGGTAGAATGAGAATAGCAGCGGGTATTATGATGATAGTTGTTGGTTTCTTGTCATTCGCTGTTCCACAAGGTTTGACAGAAGAGGTAGGTTTGAGACTAATAGATTCTACTGAAAGCTTAGCTTCTTTTATGATGGCAACATCTGGTTTTATAGTATTCTCAAGCTTGGTATTTGCGGTCTTGACTATAGGTGGTGGTATATGTGCTTTAATAAAGAAGTCTTGGTGGTGGGCATTGTCTGGAGCTATTGGTTGTGTAATTATCGGAGTTATCTATGCAATGCTTTCTCTATTAAGGATTCCTCCTTTTTATCATAATGTAGCTGGAGCTGTGGGAGCAGCTACTATTGGCATCATCGGCATGATAGCGGGAATACTGGCAATCGTCTTCTTAATAAGAAGGAGAGATAATTTTGGGTATCTGTCCTCCAAATGATTTTTTCTACGAGCCAATAGTATCCCTGCTAGGCGTAGGTAGCAGCAATGCCCCTGGGGTATACCCCCCCTTGCCTTGTGAACTTTTAGCTTTGGACTCTTGTTTGCTACACAGAATCCCTATCGTGATTGTTCGCCATGTACACCTGAAGGGCATCATCAAAGGACAATGACTTGCTATACCGCTCAACCATCACGATACTTTCCCAACCACCAAGAGACTGGACAATACGAGTGGATAGTCCTGACTTCAGATTGTGAGTAGCCATTCCTCTTCTGAAGCTATGGGGATTGCACTTGATACCAGTCTCCCTACTCAGTCTCTTGAGCATCGTCTGTATTCCACAAGGGGAAATATCAAAGCTATCATGACCACTGAACCATTGCCTGACCAGACCATTACCAGCTAAAGCCTTGCGATACTTGTTACCCTTCCCCAGGACAATGACCGTTCCTTCTTCCCAATTAAAATCACTAGCCTTGACATTGGCTGCCTCAGATAGCCTCACACCGCTGTCCCATAGGAAGCTAATTAGAGCCTTATCTCGTTCACAATGGCAATGAGTCAACAAGGTATCCAGTTGCTCTTTGGACACAGCAGGAAGTAGCTTCCTTTGAACCTTTGGCATAGGGACTCTATCAATGACCTTATCCTGAGTGTAACTATTGTGATATAGCCATAGCAGAAGAGTCCTTAGAGCTTGGTAGAACTTAGCTTTACCATTGTTACATGTGAGGGACTTCAAGTATGAGCTAACACCATCAGGGCTTATCGGATAGCCAACAAAGTTAGTCAGCGTGTATCGGTAGAATTCAATTGTCCTCTTGCTGCTACCTTCAGCACGGGAAGCTATGAACTTCTCTAGCAGCTCAGTTGTGAACTTTTGTGAACACTTTGTAGCTGAGTTAGTGGTGGGCGGTAGAGGACTTGAACCTCTGACCTCCTGTGTGTAAGACAGGCGCTCTCACCACTGAGCTAACCGCCCATGGCACGCCTGGCGGGATTTGAACCCGCGACCTCAGCCTCCGCAGGGCTGCGCTCTATCCAGCTGAGCTACAGGCGCATACACATCTCATTCAATTGGTGCCGAAGGAGGGATTTGAACCCTCACGCCCTTAAGGGCACTACGCCCTGAACGTAGCGCGTCTGCCTTTCCGCCACTTCGGCATCTAATCCCTTGCTCCGAATTCTCTCTTTCCCAAGGCGACAAAAATAACTGCCAATAACCCCAATAGATTGAGGGGAATAAGGGCACAGATAGCGCCGGCTAAAGACAGGCCAAAACTTTTCCTTTTTATGGCCGAGATGCCACCTACTATGGCTATTATGCCCAGAACAAGAAAAAGTCCTCCGATAACCGTCAGCCAAATTGGGACGACAGCCCAACGTTCAAACCCATACCAACCGCCTGCAATACCCGGCAAGAATGAAGAAAGCCACACCCTGAGCGATATGCCGAGGGTTACTAAAGCCACCATTGCCCCTCCACCAATTACCTTAAACGCTCCTGCTACTATGCTTAAGGCTCCGCCAGCGGTAAGTAACCCACCCTTGTCACTGCCATTAGATACCATTTCTTTTTCTCCTCATTTTATGGTGGGCAGTACTGGATTTGAACCAGTGACCTCTTGCGTGTGAAGCAAGCGCTCTAACCACTGAGCTAACCGCCCACGCCTTCACACCTGTTATCCATTAAGATATATTAACTTTACCATACGCGCAAGAGGCACCGCAATTCAATCACTACACCTATTTGATAACTCAACTTCCGACACTGGAACAGCCATCTACGTGATTATAAATCAAGACATTAACTTCCGCACATATAACTTCTTGTATATATCTTCTCTTCCCCTGCTTCTTTTCTCCTATCTCAGCGGCTTGTCACAAGCGACCGCCACCGCCTCTCGCTTCATACTACAATGCCCTCAAAGGCACTTCAGAGCCCCCACAAGCCCTATAAATAGCTCTTCCTGACTTTCTCTTCCCCCTCTTTACCTCTCTCCGAAAAACTTCGCTCTCCCGTTCTCTGGACTAAATAATCAATGTTGAGCCATTCTCCATGACCGTGTCAGTGCGAGTGTGGCTTTGGTGCCAAACAGATAAGAATAACTGCCAGCAAAGTTATTATAATGCCGCTTAGAAAGGCCAAAGAATAACTTCCAGTAGTGTCAAATATCCACCCGCCATAGACTGGACCTATCATTATACCCAACGTATACACCATTCCCGCAGCTCCATAGATAGCGCCGAAATGATTTCTACCGAAGTAATCAGCGAGGAGCCCCGGTAGTATTGGCGTCAGACCACCCATGCCAAAGCCTATTAGAGAAGAATAGATATACAGCATGGTCAAATTGGTGGTTTTCAGGAGAATGGCGAAAGCTGCCACCTGCAGGCTGGCCGCAATCATCATTACGTATCTCTTGTCCATGATGTCGCCGAGTTTGCCAAACCCCAGACGGCCGGGAATGCTGAAGGCACAAAGCAGACCTACGGCGCCAGCAGCTGCTACTCCATCTATTCCTATGTCCACAGCAAACGCTACTTGATGGGTCAGCCCTATCAAATAGGCCCAGAGCCACAGCATTGCGCCTATGGATATTAACCAGAATGACTTTTGTCTTAGTGCCTGCCCGATGTTAGCATCTCTAACTTCCAATCCTTCTTGTTGCTCTTGACCGGGTATGACCTTTCGTCCCCCAGGTGTCCGCATGATAATAGCGCTTATGGGAATGCCAACCAATATCACTATTCCAGCCATGAAGGCAAAAGCAGTCTGCCAATCATACCTGGAGATGAGCCATCCAGCCAGCGGAGCCATAACTACTCCACCCACTCCCATCCCAGTTGTAGCTATACCTAAAGCTGTGCTCTTGCCGCGGTCAAACCAAGCCTCAACAGCCGTCATGGTAGGAACTGCAGATATGCCTGCGATACCTATTGACAGGACGAGACCGTAATAGAGATAGAATTGCCAGGGCTCAGTAACAGTTGTGAGCAGTAGGAAGCCAAGTCCAGCTATGAGAGTACCACACACCAGGACTGGCCGCAAGCCAATCTTGTGAATCAACCCCCCAACAAGTAAACCCATCGCACCAATGACAAAAGTCCCCACTGTCAGCGCAAGGGCTACCTGTGTCCGTGTCCATTCCATCTCCCTCACCATCACGTCAAAGAACACAGGAAAGGCATAAAACTGTGTTCCTAGTGCGCAAAACAGTAGAAGAAATGACCCGCCTACCACCCACCAACCATAGTATATTTTCTTCATATACCTGCCTGTCGGACATGCGAACTCAAAGAAGATTGATAAGGAATGATAAGGTGTTACCCAAGTCGCTCCAAATCGGCACGCTGAAGGAGCTTCATTTTTTCTTTGACTTCTCCGATAGTCTCTTTAGCTATAACTTCAGCTCGATTAGCGCCATCGGCAAGAACTTGAGCGACATAACCAGACTTGGAGGCTAAAGCAGCCCGCTTTTCCCGAAAGGGTTCCAGATTCAAACTGATGCTCTCAGCCAGTATCTTCTTGCAGTCCACACAGCCGATATTGGCACTACTACATTCTGAAGCGATTTCCTCTACCCGGGCCGGGGTGAAAAAATTGTGGAGGCGGAAAACATTACAAACTTCAGGATGACCCGGGTCAGAGCGGTACTTCCGTGCCGGGTCTGTAAAAGCGACCATCACTCGCTCCGAGATTTCCTCCGGAGAAGCAGCTATTTCAATTTGGTTATTATAGCTTTTACTCATCTTCTGCACCCCATCCAGGCCCAAAACCGAAGGAAAGTTGGTAAGCTTTGCCTGTGGCTCAGGAAACACAAACCCGAAAAGGGAGTTAAACCGGCGCACTATCTCCCGAGCCAACTCAAGATGAGGAAGCTGGTCCTCGCCCACAGGAACAACTTCTCCCTTATAAAGGGCAATATCGGCAGTCATGAGAACGGGATAGCCCACCAGACCATAATTGACGTTATGTGGCTGCATCTTAACCTTTTCCTTAAACGTCGGAACACGTAATAGCCAGCTCAAAGGAGTCACCATGCTGAAGAAAGTATGAAGCTCGACTACTTGAGGAACATGGGACTGAACGAAGATTATGCTCTTCTGCGGGTCGATGCCGGCCGCTAGCCAGTCAAGCACCATTTCGTAAATATCTTCCCGGAGGGATTCTGTGTTTTCCAGAGTCGTGAGGGCATGAATATCCACCACGCAATAGACGCAGTCATATTCATCCTGAAGGGCAATGAAATTCTGCACCGCCCCCAGGTAGTTACCAATATGTTGTCTGCCTGTGGGGCGGAAGCCGGAGAAAACACGTTTTCTCATTTATTTGTGCCAAAGTTTAGCACATAGAAGAAACGGGTAACAAGGCTAAAATAAACTAGCTCAATGCCCTGCTTGAGCAAGCCGGCCTAGCCGGGTTGCAGAAGAATATGTGGTAGCTTGCATTGGAAGCATTCAGAACTTTTATTTGATAAGTAGGCACAGAAAAGCGCCGCTACATTGCCAACCCGGTTCGATTTCCAGCACACGCCCACGAATACGACGTAGAAATTCAGCCTTCGATAAATTCTCTGATATAGGAATTAACCAGTCCCGGCTTTTCATGAATGACCCAGTGCGAGCCATCGGGAATGCGCTTGATGGTCAGGTTTGTTACATACTTTTCCAGACCTTCCAGATTGTCTGTCAGCAGCCATTTGTCTTTTTCCCCCCAGATGACCAGCGTTGGCACCGCGACCATGAACAACGAAGGGTCTGCGGACAAGTCATCGTCGCTTTCACCTGTAAAAGAGCCGAGATGAGCGGCTCGATAATAGTTTAAGCCACCGGTGAGCGCTCCAGGCTGCGACCAGGCTTCAATATATGCTTTCTTGTCTTCTTCCGTGAAATAGCCCTGCTTTATTCCATCCTCTAAAAGGCTACTGACAAGTATTGCATAGTTGTTTCTTGCCAGTATGTCCTCAGCCTCACGAGTCCGATACACCAGAATATACTGACTGGCTTTCTGTTGCGCCGGATTATCACGGAGCTCGCGCATAAAGTTAACAGGATGTACGGCATTTATTATTATTAGCTTCTCCAGATATTCAGGATGACGTATTGCGAACGGCCAAGCCACCCCACCACCCCAGTCATGAGCCACGAGGATAAACTTCCTATACCCAAGGTGCTCGGCAAGAGCACGAATATCATCGATGAGATATTTCATCCGATATTGCTCGACTTCAATAGGTTTCGATGATAAGTTGTAGCCACGCATATCTGGAGCTACAGCCCGGTAATCTCGTCCGAATTCAGCAAGCTGATTCTTCCACTCATACCAGAACTCAGGAAAACCGTGGAGGAACATTATCAATTTCCCCTTGCCCGCCGTTACATAGTGGAGGCGTATGTCATTGACATCAACATATTTATGTTCGAACATATTTTTCCTTAGCGGCATGGTATCCTCTTTAATCCCACATTATACTCAAATCGATATCAAGGTGAATTCAGAGAGCCATCGTCAGAGTGCATGTGTTCTGGTACTCCTCTTGTCAGTACCCCTGGATAAAGATAGAACTCCCTCAAAGGAAGTCCTATATATCAACAGAATTGGTAGCGCATACCGGATTCGAACCGGTGATCTCCTCCTTGAGAGGGAGGTGTCCTAGGCCTCTAGACGAATGCGCCACATTGGCTGGGCACCGGCCACGTATCGAATTTTTTACGCCCTGATTTAGTGCCAAGACTGCGTGCAATGCTTACGAAATCCTCATCACGCCAGACATAGGCATTATACCAGCAGAGATGTGAGAGGACAACACAGAGTTCGAGCCGCGGGGGCCTTGGAGACAGTTTCCGAACTTCTGTTTTAGAAGGGACACCTGATACCTACTGCCTTAGTCCCGATATCCTTCCTTCGGGGGAGTCGACTATTTTAGCTGTATCGGTATTAGCGTGTAGGTGACTTTAGTCACAGACAGCATTCAGTTTTGATGTATTATATAATTAATTTTTCAAAACAAAGGGGGCGGAGAAAAATGAAACAGGCATCACAACTCCAAACTCCACCTAGAAACAGAAATATATCAATATGGCTGTCATTTGTCGCTGTAGCAGTCGGGTTAATGCTTGCTGTTTTGAGCTATCTAGGCTTAATACCGCTAGGTTACAAATTAGGTCCCTATTGGTTGAATCACTGGTTAGGGTGGTTATCGATGGGCTTTATCATCATATATGTTCCTATATTTGTAATTCTGAAAAAAAGAAAGCCCAAAAGCTACCCGAAGCTAATGAAGGTGCACCAGATTGGCTTTATAGTTGCCTTTATGCTGGTCTCGCTGCACATTGGAGCGCAAATTCGCAGAGTTTTTCCTCCCGAGATTGGCACCGGAATCGCAGCGTATGTATCCTTACTCGCTCTCGTGGTGACCGGCATCATGCAAAGGAACCAGCTATTTACCACACGAATGGGGACACTGAGACTCGTGCATTTGAGCATGGTCATCAGTTTTTTCCTGGTAATTGTGCTCCATGTTATACGGGCTTTTCTATTATGACCCTCCTTAGAATGATATTACCAAGAGATGGGCACTCTGGACAGCTCCCGAACTTTCATTCGAGAAAAAGCAGTTTATTCCTAGATTATGCGGACTGCTAGTTAAGTCTCAGCAGCCATATATATTTCGGGCACGCATGGCTCGCATTGATAGAAATAGCAGCACACTATGTAATGGGGACAACCTCCGATAAGCTTGGTTAACGACCTAGGGTCATGTAACATAATCGGTTCCCTTGGATAAACAAGCAGCTTCATCTCTAAATATTGCACATTTGCGGGTACATTTACTATCTCATATGGTTGCTTTAATTGAGGGACTTTTTGAAGACTGGCGATGTAACCGGTTTTAGCGGATAGCAGATGCATGGCTGACTTCACTGGAAACCAGTCTAGCTGCCATCTATCTACATAAGATGCACCACTGCGCATCTGTGCGATGCCACCTCTGTGCTTAATTCTTGTCGGTGGATGGAATGAAATATGTGGTGACTTTGCATCTTGAATATCGATGTTACCCGCACAAAGAGTCTTAGTGTGCCCCGTGAAACGACCAGAGCGTTCTACCGCAGAACCATATTCAGTGAGAGAGATATTTGGGAGGAAGCCAAACAAGAGTGAGCCATCTTTCCAGAGACTAATCCAACAGAATGCGTGATAGCTATTTCTCGAAGATAGATAAACGCGTAACTTGCCGACCCAGTCCTTCGCCAATATATGCCCACCTTGATGGTCTACATTGGATGAAAAGGTATATTTTTAATTATGCTCTTATGTATACCTATGCTGCACCAAAATTGGGGGAATCTTATTACCTTTCTTGGCTGGGGATCCAGGATTCGAACCTGGCCTAACTGATCCAGAGTCAGTCGTCCTACCGCTAGACTAATCCCCAGCAGGTTAATATTATAGCTGTTCCTCTTGTCTGGAGCAATAGCACGATGCCTACAAAGTTGGGTTTAAAGAAAATCCCCGAAACAGCCAAACGCTGCCAATTGATAAGTCAGAGCACGGTTAGCGCTTGGTATATTGTGGTGCCTTGCGGGCGCGCTTGAGTCCGTATTTTTTACGTTCCTTGATTCTAGCATCCCGAGTAAGCAAGCCTTCTTTACGTAACACAGGCCTAAATAGCTCGTTTTCTTTAACAAGAGCTCGAGCAATGCCATGGCGAATGGCGCCAGCCTGACCACTAAGGCCACCGCCATTCACTTTCACCACGACACGAAATTTGCCCATGTTATCTGTAGCCAGTAAAGGATGTTCAATCATACGGCGATGCTCGATGCGAGGGAAAGCTTCTTGATAAGGCTTATCATTGATAATTATCTCCCCCTTGCCGGGGAAAAGCCTGACTTGGGCTATAGCACATTTGCGTTTACCCGTTCCCCAAACGTAACTTTCCTCGCTCATCAGTTATCACCTTTCCTTTGGTAATATTTCGCTTTCTTTGTTCTTGGTCACTCTGAGCCCTTCGCTTCGCTCAGGGCGACGAAAGGAAACCTGAGCTTGGTGAGGATGCTCATTCCCAGGATAAACTTTCAGTTTCTTAAACATAGCTCTGCCTAAACGATTATGA
>Ga0307439_1001758_pt1 | contig 13321 bp, 7 predicted proteins | sample SalMarWE160490MG_FD_202142 | JGI IMG/M metagenome (GOLD analysis project Ga0307439, IMG submission 202142) | Salt marsh sediment microbial communities from the Plum Island Ecosystem LTER, Massachusetts, United States - WE1604-90 | ecosystem: Environmental > Aquatic > Marine > Intertidal zone >... | reverse complement strand
GCGAAGTATCGTCAGTTTGACCGGTTCAACACTATCAACTAATCCGGACCATCCACCTGCATTCCAAAGCCCAATTACTGTTACGCAGACTGCTCCTAACACAAGAACAATAGTTTGAATCGACTCGGTCAAAACAACAGCTAACAGGCCTCCAATAATAGTATAGAGGCCTGTCAGTACTGCAACGGAAATAATGCTCGTCATAATGTTGATGCCGAACATACCTTCCAGCACAACAGCACCGGCATAAAGAGAAAAGCCGATGTGGATGAAGACAGCCGAGATAATAGAAAGTAAAGCAAGCCAGTCACGGCAGGGTCGGCTGTAACGCTTCTCAAGAAAATCAGGCAGTGTTGCAACCCTGGAACGAAGATAAAAAGGTGCAAAGAATAATGCTAAAATGATTAGGGTAAATGCCGCCATCCACTCGAAGTTGCCATACGCAAGGCCGTTGCTGTAACCTTCTTCTGCCAGACTGACGAGGTGTACGGTCGAGATGTTCGTTGAGAAAAGTGCCAGACCGATAACGGGCCACGTGAGCGTTCTACCTGCAAGAAAATATCCTTGCCCTTCTGCTGTTCTGCGTTGACGAAAGCCGGCCAAACAGCCGATGGTAACAATACCGACCAGATATACGACTATTATGGTCAAATCGATTGGGTCCATTACTAAACCTGCTGCAAGCATAAGACTGTTCTCCATCGGAATAAGTGACTAACTTGCGAAATATTGATATTTCATAACCATCCGGTTAATTCCTAAGTTTTCTTACCTGCTAAGAGCAGATACGAATTGCCGAGTTTTTTCTCGGATTCGACTACCGACTCTTCATGCACATAATAACATCTTTGGAATGACAGTGGCCAAGTTATGAACAATAATCTCTCAGCGTATGCTGTCAAGCGCAAAAACGTTTGGAAAGGCTGATTCCAGATAACCAATATTTGGGAAGTATCTTGATATTGGACGGCTGATTCGTGTATCATGACGACCAGAAAACTCAACTCGCCGTGCACGTTATGGAAAATAGACGGTTGTTCGATTTGGGTTTTACCTGAGGCAGATAGTCATTTGACTACTACAAATGACTAATCGAAAAGACTGTTTTGTTCGGGTAGTATGTGCTATGGAAGGCACAGATACGAGGGACTAAGGTGGTTTATTGCAAATGACATCACGAGAGCGCGTTCTAACAACATTTGAACACGACGAGCCCGACCGTGTGCCGTGCTGGTGCGGGGCATCGGTCGAATTCTGGAAAAAAGCCAAACGCGAGCTGCAGCTCGATGACGAAGGCCTGCGTGTGCGGTTCGGGGACGATTTCCGGCGGGTATTCGCTGAATACGCAGGGCCGGAGTTTCCGCTCTCCGAGGGCGCAACGTCTCGAACAGTATTCGGCATACAGCGCCAGGGACTGGGTTATGGTCAGCCGATGAACCATCCATTAGCAAATGCCACAATAAAACAGGTGCACGATTATCCCTGGCCTGACCCGAAGTGGATGGACGTTTCAAAGATTAAGGCAGAGGCCCAAACGTACAAAGGACAATACGCAATCCTCGGTGGTGACTGGTCGCCATTCTGGCACGATGCTATTGACCTGCTGGGCATGGAAAACCTTTATATGAAAATGTACGACGAGCCAGAGCTTGTTGATTTAATGATGAAATACATAGTGGATTACTACGCAGCGGTCAGCCGGCGAATATTTGATGCCGCCGCCGACGTTATTGACATATTCTTCATTGGCAATGATTTTGGGGGGCAGACCGGCCCTCTACTAAGTCCGGACCTTTTTGAGCGATTCATCCTGCCGCACTTAAAAAGACTAATTGACCTTGGCCATTCCTATCGCCTTAAAGTTCAGCTTCACTGCTGCGGTGGCTTTGCTTCACTGATTCCGTTGCTGATTGAAGCCGGCCTCGATGGTCTGCACGCTATTCAGCCGTCTTGTTATGGGATGGACCTGAAAGAGCTCAAGGCCAATTTCGGAGACAGGATTCTCTTCAACGGCGCTATCGATTCACATCACGTACTCATTGAAGGCACGCCGGAAACCGTTCGCGCTGAGACCAGCAAAGTGCTTGATATTATGGCGCCCGGCGGAGGCTATGTAGCCGGCGCCAGCCACGACACAATTCTCGAAGAAACTCCCGTTGAAAATGTCCTCGCAATGTTCGATACCATTCGAGAATACGGCACCTATAACGATTAAAAAGAAGCTTTGGACTTAATCAGGCCGGTCGAGCTGCAGGTTTGCCTTTGTGCTTCATCCAGGGACATGAATCTTTCTGGGGGCACTCTTTGCAGCCATATTTGGTCGAAACCAGCGGCAAAACTACAAATGCGTCAAGGGCGAATACAACAAGTAAAACCAAGAGAGTCCAGGAGAAGCTGCGCATGACAAGAGGCACGCCGACTAATACCGGTATGAACCACAAAGGCACTATCACAGGTATGTGCTTTTTGAACTTTTCACTAAAGCACTCGACGGGCTTCTTTTTACAAAACTTTGCAGCTATGCGGCCATATCCACAAGGACAGGACTTTGTGTTCCAATACCTGCAGTAGGGACATACAAATATCATAATCCAGAAGGCCCCCATCAGGCCGTACGCCAGATAAGCACCCGCAGCTATCAGCCCCCAAGCCGAGCCGCCAAGAGCTGCAACAAAAATAACCGTTCCCAGCACTGTCATTGCTAAGTAGGGAATATTGTTGATAAGCTCCTGAGCAGGTGAGTATTTACGCATAGACGGGCTGTTTTGATGGTCTGGATTGTCGTCTGATATATCTTTGTTCACTGACACTTTTTCTCTTAGAACTGAAGTTTTGCAAAAGTCTTGTTAGAACATTTGTAAAGGTTTAACTTATCAGCAATTATAACTATTGGTCTGCGTGAGCGTGTTTTGCTCTGATATCATAGACCATTAAAACGTCTGCGTGGCGGGCATAGAGCCGGCCATCGACGATTACAAGGTGCGCCCAGCCGGGGTCACTCATACCCTCGCGTTTAGGAAGCTTAAAGGTGCCTTTAAGGTTGTATTTGCGAGGATTGGCCTCAATGAGAGCCAAGACATTGTCCTGGTAGCGGAAGTACAAGTGGCCGTCTGCGTAAAGCACGGCTGACGAGCCTCCACCAGGCTGTTCTTCCTGCCACATTATCTTTCCGGTCTTCATTTCAAGGCAGGTTGGCTTGCCCTTGTTGTGGTCATGGCCACCGTAGATATAATCGCCGATTCGGACAAAGCCGCCATGATGGTTCTGGAAAGTGCGGTCATCGAGGAAGTAAATCTCTTCTGCATCGACACTGCTGCCCGCAGCGGTCAGCCTGAGCAGTGCGCTGCCGGTGCGGTAAGCAGTAGAACAAAATATATAATCTCCGTGAACGACAGGGGTCGAAACACTGGCGGTTCTGTTTGCTATCTTGTTATATCCCCAGAGGAATCTGCCATCTTTTGCATCGATGCCTATCAATCCCTTATTGGTTAACTGAACATATTGTTGGATACCGCCGGTCTTAGTTATAACGATGGACGAATAGCCAGCCTCGTCCTTTCCTTTTCGACCGATGTCAGGCATCGAAGATTTCCAGATAAGTTCTCCGTTCTTCTTATTGAGTGCGACCATGACGGCGTTCCTACCGCCGGGTGTGCATAATAATTTGTCGCCATCCACAAGCGGTGATTCGCTGTATTTCCAATTCGGATTCTTCCCTCCGCCTAAGTCATCTTGGAAATTCTTACTCCAGCGCACTTTGCCGGTATCTGCATCGACACAAACTACATCACCAGCCGTGCCTATTGCGTAAAGAAGGCCACCATCAACGGTCGGTGTGCAGCGTGGGCCATCGCTATGTGTCGGCCCGACTTCGGCTGCCCATAACCGTCTGCGCGTGGATAGGTCGTAGGCAACAACGCATTGCACTTTTTCGGATTTTAGTCGGACGTCGCCCATCGTATATAGCCTGCCGTCAACGATTGCGAGACTGGAATATCCTTTCCCAAGGCCTGTAAGCTCCCACAAGAGTTTCGGTCCTCCTTCGGGCCAGCTTCTGAGCAGACCGGTCTCAGTACATACTCCATCACGATTGGGTCCTCGCCACTGGGGCCAATCGGCCGCCCCGGCTGTACTGTGATAGCTAAATCCAATTAGACATAGTGCAAGAGCAAAAACTGTTACTGATAGATATTCTCTACTTGTTCTTAGCATATTCGTAAACCTTTCCAAAACAGTACCATAAATTTTTTGATAGACAGGAATTATGTACGGATTATTGAAACCATAATCTGAATTGACTGGACTTATCTAACCTCCACCTTCGCTGCTGAGATCGACACAAACCAAGTGTCCGTTGGCATTACGTGCATAGATTCTGCCGTTTGCCAGGGTCGGCGTGGTCCAGCATTTGCCCGTTAATATCTGTGCCGACGAGAGCTCCCTGAATCCTTCCGGCCAAGCCAATGCAATTATCAGCTTGCCTGTTTCACTGAGGATAATCAGCTTGCCATCGGCAAGCATAAGCGAACCGGTACCCATTCCTTTCTGTGACCACTTGACCTCGGCAGTTTGGTAGTTCAAACACGTGAGTTTGCCACCGCCGCCCACCTGCCCGTCAAAGCCGTATATGTGTCCTTTCCACAGCACGCTGCTATTGACCTGATTCCGCATATTCTTATTGCGCCAAAGCTCGGTAACATTACTCCCACTGATTTTCAAAAGCGCACAGCCTTTGTTATATCCGGAAGAAATGAACACGGTATCACCCGAAATAATGGGGTCTGCCGCATTGATATCATAAGCGGTTTTCCAGGGAAGTTTCCATAAGACCTGGCCCGTTGCTGCAACCAGTCCCACAATTTCCCTGGATACAGGCATTATCACACATTTTTGATTGCCCGCAGTATAAGGGACAGCAGTAGCATAGCCACAAGGGCCGTTTCCATTTTTCCATATCACACTGCCGTCAGTTTTATCGAGGGCGAAACCGTAAGTACCCGCGTTAAGAATGACCAAGTTGTCGATTATAAGTGGCGAGCCGGCGAAGTACCAGGTGGGATGTTTAACACTAAATTCCCTGGTTAGAATCTTATGCCACACTATGCGGCCGGAATCTGCTGTAAAACGCAAAACATCACCGTTTTTGCTGAAGGTGTAAATTGAGTCACCATCCACCGTTGGTGTCGCAGTGGGGCCGCCTTCATGTTGCTTATTAAATAAAGGACACTTATAGGATTTCTTCCATATTTCTTTGCCCGTGCCGGCATCGAAGCAATAAAGTATGTCGTTATTATTGATATTGCCCATTGTGTAGGCACGGCCATTACTTACAGCAATCGAAGAAAACCCGGTTCCAACGAAAGCTTTCCATAATGGTTTCGCTTTTTCTTTTGGCCAGATTGCAGCCCAGCCAATTTTGGAACCCAGCGTTGCTGGGTCGGTCGATATTCCGTTGTGATTTGGTCCCCGCCAGTTGGGCCAATCTGCCGCCTGTGCAGTACCATAAAAGGCCGAGCTAATCAAAGATAATCCGAGGCCAAAAACTGTTATGAATAGGACCTTTCTAATTGTTCTTGACATGGTTATAGAACCTTTCCAAAAAGAACCACAAATTTTCCGATAGACAGAAACTATATGCTTATTATTGAAATTATAATCTGAATTAAATGCGTTGACCCATCCTCAAGCTTAACTGCTGACATCGATACAAACCAACTGTCCATCGGCATTTCGTGCGTAGATTCTACCATTAGCCAGGACCGGAACCGTCCAGCATTTGCCCGTTAATATCTGTGCTGAGGCAAGTTCCTTGAATCCCAGCGGTGAAGCTTCTGCAATCACCAGCTTGCCCCTTTCACTAAGGATAATCAGCTTGCCATCAGCAAGCATAAGACTTCCTTTGCCGAGTCCCTGCTGGGCCCATTTCACCTGCCCGCTCTTCGAATCCAGACAACTCAGCTCCCTTTCGTCGAACCCGTAAATATGTCCCTGCCACAGCACCGAACTGTTGAAATGGTTCCTCATGTTCTTGTTGCGCCACAGTTCGGTAACGTTGCTCCCCGCAACTTTCAACAGCGCACAACCCTTGTTGTACCCTGAAGAAATGAACACCGTGTCACCTGCGACGATAGGATCTGCAATATTGGCATCGTATCTTGTTTTCCACTCATGCCGCCAGATTATCTTACCGGTCGCTGCAACCAGCCCGAGGATTTCCTTGGAGGCAAACAGCGCCACGCACTTTTGGCCGTTCGAAGTGTAAGGCACCGCAGTAGCGTAGCCTGGCACAGTGGTCCCGCTTTTCCAAACTAAACTCCCGTCCTGCTTGTTAAGAGCAATGCCTGCACTGCCCGCATTATAAATAACAATGTCACCCGCCACAAACACCGAACCGGCAAAGTACCAGGTGGGCGGTTTAGTGCCTAATTCCTCGTTCAGATTCTTTTGCCAAATCACCTCGCCCGTGGCCGCATTGAAACGGATCGCATCGCCATTCTTGCTGAACGTGTAAACAGCGTTACCATCCACCGTAGGTGTGGCAGCAGGGCCACCCTCATGGTTCTTATTAAATAAAGGACACGGATAGGATTCCTTCCATATTTCCTCGCCCGTTTTAGCATCGAAACAATAAAGTATATCATTATCCTTGATGTTGCCCGTTGCATAGACACGGCCATTACTTATGGCCATCGAAGCAAACCCTGTTCCAATAGATTTTTTCCATAGCACTTTCGGCCCGCCTTCGGGCCAGGTTGCGTTCCAGCCGGTTTCACTTGATATTCCGTTGTAATTAGGGCCCCGCCAGTTGGGCCAATCCGCCGCCTCGGCAGTACTATAAAAGCCTGTCCCAATTGCATTTATGCTGAGACCAAAGACCAATGCCAGCATGTAACCTCTAATTACTTTTCTCGATACCATAATGTTTCTCCAAAAATGATAATTACTTTAAATCTTATACAAAATATTGCTCTGAATGTCAATCCAAATTTGTGATTAGTGAGTTGTGAGTAGTGAGTGGTATCTAATTAACCAATTAACCAATTAACTACTCACCAAATGCCAATGCACCCGTCGGACAGGCGTTTACACATTGGTCGGCGGAGTGCTTGAGAGCTTGTGCTATTGAACGGTCAAAAGGTACCGCTACGCGAACATCAAAGCCACGGCCCACAAAGGTCAGTCCAAGCTCTTCGCCCGCCGCCGCAGCGGTTTGTATGCAAAGGCCACAGTTTATACACTTACCGGGTTCATAAATTATATCTCCCGCACCAATTGAGCCGGACCCGCCCGTTTGTACCTCGGGCAGCGCTGAGTCTTTGCCCAGGTGGCAATTGGTGCGGGATTGAAGCTGCTGAGTAAACAACCGGCGCTGCCCCTTGTACCGGGTGGGTTTGGCTTGATAGTCCTGGGCATATTGCTTCAATTTACAAGTATCAGCCTTTCGACAATCACAATGCAGGCAGCGTGTCGCTTCTTTGCGGGCCTGCTGCTCGGTGAATCCGCCATCTTTTCCTGAGCCCGCCAACGGCGGGTTTTGATCCAAACCCAGCTTTGCTGGGCTCGTCCGCTCTGCTTTGTCGGAACAGGCTAAGAATTTCTCAATTTCTCCGTCCATTAGTTTGCCGATACGAGTATTGAATTCTTTGACCGTTCCGGTTACTGAGCAGCCGGACAAATACTGACTGATAGAAACTACCGCCTCTTTCCCGTCCGCCACCGCCCGCACTGTAAGCTTGCGCTTATGAACAGCATCTCCACCTGCAAATACACCCGGCAGATTCGTCTGGTAAGTTTTGCCGTCTATTGAGATTCCATTTGTGCCCTCCTTAAGCCCCATCGATTTGACATCACCGGATTTGAACTGACCGATTGCCACAAATACGGCGTCAAAATCTCTGCGCAAATCCTCCATCGATAAAGCATCGCCTATTCGTGTCTTGCTTTGAAATTTCACACCCAGTTTCTTAATCACAGCAACTTCTTTATCTAACACGTCCCTCGGAAGGTCTTGCTGTGAAACACCGTATCGCAGCATACCTCCGGGCTGTTCATGCTCATCAAAGACTGTACAACAGAATCCGGCCTGTTGGAGATAATATGCAGCAGCCAAACCAGCGGGCCCGGCCCCGACAACAGCCACGCGTTTGTTCTGCATAGGTTTGCAGGGCGGCAAATATGGGTTTGAAGACTGCAGGTCGAGGTCAGCTACGTAGCGTTTCAAAAGACAGATTGAAACCGCCTTGTCAAACACGGCCCTTCTGCAGCCTTTTTCACAAGGCTTCGGACAAATCCGTCCCAACACCGCAGGTAACGCAATATCCTTCTTGACGGTAGCAATTGCATCGCGAAACTTACCAGCCGCAATCTGCCGAATCATCAACGGAATGTTCATCCGGGCAGGACATATTACTTGGCAGGGCCCGAGGCAATCGCCCACATGGTCGCTTAAAAGCAATTCCAAAGCCGCTTTTCGTGCCTGACGAACTTCTTCAGAATTGCTTTCAACACGCATACCACCTTTAACAACAGTTCCGCAGGCCGGCACAAGATTATCCAAACCATTGACTCTGACCACGCAAACCATGCAACTGGTTGAAGGCTTATAATCTTTCAGGAAACAGATTGTGGGGATTTCAATACCGAGCTTGCCGGCGGCATCAAGAATCGTAGCGCCGTCATCAACTTCAACTTCACGATTATCTATGAACAGTTTGGGCATTGGTTACTGGACCCTAATGGCATCTGACTGACACACACCTTTACATGTGCCACAGCGAATACATTTCTCAGGGTCGATTTCGTGTTTCTCATACGGTTTCATTTCAATAGCATCAGCCGGGCAGTGCTGTGCGCACAAACTGCAACCGATGCAATCATCCGTTATCGAATACGTAATAAGGGCTTTACATTTCCCAACAGGGCAGCGTTTCTCGATATGAGCCTCGTACTCATCGCGGAAATATTTGATGGTTGAAAGAACCGGATTCGGTGCTGTTTTGCCAAGTCCACACAGACTTGTTTTCTGAATCATTTGAGCCAAATGCTCGAGTTCTTCGATATCGGTCCTCCTGCCCTGCCCGTTACACAGCCGTTCGAGAATATCCAGCATACGGCGGGTGCCTATCCTACAGAAAGTGCATTTGCCGCAAGATTGGTTTTGTGTAAAGTCCAGGAAATACCGTGCGATATCAACCATACAATCGGATTCATCCAGAGCCACGATACCACCTGAACCCATCATCGCCCCAACGTCGTTGAGCGATTTGTAATCAACAGGAATATGCGCAAGCTCGGCCGGCACGCATCCGCCGGACGGTCCCCCGACCTGGACTGCTTTCAGCCTTAAATCGCCTGCAATCCCCCCGCCGATATCTTCTATAATCTGGTGTATGGAAATGCCCATCGGCACTTCAATGAGACCTCCTCGCGCCACCTTTCCCGCCAGCGCAAAAACCTTTGTCCCCTTACTGCTGCTCGTGCCCAGCCTTGCGAATGCCTCGGAGCCATTACGTATAATCCACGGCACCACGGCGTATGTTTCCACGTTGTTAATAAGCGTTGGTTTGCCCCAAAGCCCACTTTCCACCGGATATGGCGGCCGCAGTCGGGGCATACCTCGCCGGCCTTCTATGCTGGCTATAAGCGCGGTCTCCTCACCGCAAACAAATGCACCGGCGCCGGCTATTATTTTCAGACGCAGAGAAAATCCGCTTTTTACAATATCATCGCCAAGAAATCCACGCTGGGCGGCATTGTCTATCGCCTGGCTCATTCGCCTGATTGCAAGTGGATACTCGGCACGAATATACAAATAGCCCTCGTCGGCCCCGACCGAATATGCAGCTATTGCGATGCCTTCGATAATGCGGTAAGGATACGACTCCATCAGCATCCTGTCCATAAAGGCGCCGGGGTCACCCTCATCACCATTGCAAATGACGTATTTCTTTTTGGACCTGCTATCAGAAACGGCAGACCATTTAAGATATGTCGAGTAACCAGCGCCTCCCCTTCCGCGAAGCCCGCTGCGTTCAATCTCCGTGATAACTTCCTTCGGGCTCATCCGGTTTAGACACCTTTGCAGCGCCTTGAACCCGTCATTGCGAACATATTCATCGAGGTTAACCGGGTCAATGTCCCCGTAGTGCTCGGTAGCAATATGTAATTGTTTATCCAGAAAGCCCGCCATCGGTCGGTCGCGCACATCTATCGAATAACGTGTAACCGGTTCCCAGGCCTTTTCGGTGAGTATCTTATCGAGCATTGTAGAAACGGCATTTTTGATTTTCCGCCCAATTCGTTTTGGTTTAAAATGCCTGAGCACAATGGCTCTGGCATCGGCTGGCTGGATTCGTGCATAGCGAAATGAAGTCCCGTCAGCCAAAACCACTTCCACAAGCGGCACAAGATACGACATCCCCGAACAGCCCACACTTTTTACCACAGCCTGAACACCCGTTTCTTTAACAGCCTTTCTTAATGCCTCATATACCTTGCCACTGCCACCGGCAACACAACTTGAATCCAGGCAAATCCGGATTTCTCCCAAGTCCATTGTCTCTTTGAGAAATTCCGGCTTGTCGCCTTCCAGAGCGGAAGCCTTTTGCTGCTCGAGAAAATCTCTCAGCACCACCGGAACCTGCTCGCTGCTGAGGTGGCCGTATGTGATATTATCAATCTGTGTTGCCTGGCCCTGAATCTGTATCACAGGCGCGAGCATACAGCATCCCAGACACGCCACCTTCTCAACGGTAAAGAGCTTCTGCGGGTCGGTATCCTCTTGCTCCGGGATGTCGAGATGTCTTTTAAAGGCGTCATAAACTTGTCCACCGCCCTTAACGTGACAGGCTGTCCCGATGCAAACTCGAATAATATGACGACCAGCGGGACGATATCTAAACTGGCTGTAGAAAGTGGAAACACCGGCAATCGAAGCAGGAGTAATCTGCGTCAGCTCACAGACCCGCTCAAGAGCTTCACTGGGCAAATAACGAAAGTGGCCCTGGACGGCCTGCAATATCTCAAGCACTTTCTCTGGACCAGTGCCGATTTTCTCAACGGCCTGGTCAACAAATGTCAAATCCAGCTCATCCATATTCAAAGTGCCTAAAGTTAAAAGTGCCCAAAGTGCCTAAAGTTATGGATTATTTTTTATTTGGTTCAACTGCAAAAAAGTTGGTGGGCTGATAAGAAATAAATCCTGCAAATCTTTTGGATTTAACGCTTTAAGGCAACAGCATGAATGGGTATAATGACACCGCCATCGGGGAGGATAGGGCAACGCGCCGAAGCGACCCGAGCGCCCTGATGGTGGCATACAGCATAGGGCGGTATCTTCAACGGTGCCGCCCACTTATGATATTATGCTGGTGCCCAAAAAGCGATAAATCCTTTTATAATCATGTGTTGATCAACCAACTTTTTTGCAGTTGAACCTTTTATTTTAGTTCACTTTAGCTCACTTTAGCTCATTGGTTTTTCTTTCCTATGCAATACAAGTTCTCCAGTCCCCTGATGTAGATTCGGCCATCGGCAAAAGCCGGTGACGCATGACATTCCTCGCCCAGCTCACATCTGGTTAGTTCCTTATATTCGGGCCCGGCCTGAATGATTAACATAACACCTTCCTCGGTCAGAAGATACAGCTTATCTCCCCCGCTGCCCCGACTTGCGTCGCCAGACGCAGGGGCCGGAACCAGACTCGGCGAAGCATAGAAATTCTCTCTCAAGTCCTGCTCCCATAACTTTGTTCCGTCTTCGACCTTATAGCAGGTAAGGAATCCCTCAGTAGCCAGCAGAAATATCAGCTCACCGTTACTAACCGGCGAGCAGATATCCGGAGCGCCCTCATCGAGGCTCCAGGCAATATGGGTTTCGGTAACATCACCCCGGCCATCCGGACGGACGGCAACCAGTTTGCTGTATGGTTCTATGGCAAATACCAGTCCCGCACCAAAATCACCTTTGTGCAGGACCGTTTGTTTATCGCTCAGTCCCGAAGCGCTCTTTTGTCGATTTTGGTGCGGGACATAGATTAGCGATGGCGCGATGTCGCCATACAGGCACTTAACCCGCCAAAGTTCTGTGCCTTTAGCCGGGTCGTATGCTATAACCCAGGGGTCGCCGCAGGTCAGCAACTGAACCTGATTGTCGATTTCGATTACTATGGGTGAAGACCATGAATTCGGGACCGGTCGTTTTGTTTCCCAGACAGTCTGGCCTGTGAATCCATCCGAAGCTATCATCTTAGACATTCCGTCCTCGGGACCTCCCTGGTCATATTGAATCAAAACCAGATTTCGATACATCGCAAGTGAAGAGGCATAGCCGTAGGAGCTGTCGGGGATTCCCAGACTTCTGGTCCAGATGCGTTTGCCGTTAAAATCAAAACAGCCAATGTCCCCGGTTGCGAAGATGGCATAGACCCGTCGGCCATCCGTTACGACGGTAGGAGAAGCAAAACCGGTATATTCCATTTCTTCAAATGGTTCTTCATCGCTTGTTAATGGCGCACGCGTAACGTCACCCGTCCAAAGAAGCCTGCCTGAAACCGTGTCAAAGCAGTACACCTGGAGTTCGTTCGGGTCGCCGCCGGAGAGGAAAACGCGGTCGCCCCAAACGACAGGTGAATTATGCCCCGGAAGCGGCACCCTGGTTTTCCAGAGAATCCCATCCCCGGTTTTGCCATTCCAGTCGGAAGGCACATTTGTATAAGCACTTATTCCGAGTCCACCAGGCCCACGGAAGCTAGGCCAATTCTCACTGATTTGCTCCATCAAAGGATAGGAGGCAATTGCAGCGCCGGTTCCGCTAAAATCAATATCGGTGCTCAGTGCAAGAATTAACGCCCCTGAGCCAAGTACTGTTAAACCAGCGGTTACAGCCCATCGAGCCAGCGTTGCCTGGCGGAGCTGCTCATCGCCTCTGTTACTGAGCAACTGCGGCGCCGGCATTTTCTTTTTGAAAGTGCCTGCACACTTTAGAGCTATCAACAATATCACTACACTGCCAAAAAGCAGATAACCGCCCTTGCGAGAGAAATCCAGCCGTCGTATTATATGCCGCCGGTATTGCAAATCCAATTGGCGAATCCGCAACAAAAGCTGCTCGTCGTCAGGATGTTGGCGAAGCTCTATTTTCAGATTCTCGAACTGTGTTTCCCACTTAGCGTCAATTATCCTGCCCCGAACATAATTGGTAACAAAAAGTGCAAGCACAATAAGAGAAAAAACCGCGCAGACAATGGCTGTTGTAACCGCGCTTCGGTACCACTCAACAGACTCCAGAGGCCAGATTCCAGACCCAGGTCTTGTGTCTTGGG
>Ga0307439_1001757_pt1 | contig 13321 bp, 13 predicted proteins | sample SalMarWE160490MG_FD_202142 | JGI IMG/M metagenome (GOLD analysis project Ga0307439, IMG submission 202142) | Salt marsh sediment microbial communities from the Plum Island Ecosystem LTER, Massachusetts, United States - WE1604-90 | ecosystem: Environmental > Aquatic > Marine > Intertidal zone >... | reverse complement strand
GAGGTTGAATGAAGGCACCAAACTTCGCAAAATCTCTACCACTCCTCCACCCTTGAGGGTTGAGTTGATATGCGTGACCGAGACACCCTTGATTTTATCCGCAAGTACCAGTATTTCTTCAATTTCACGGGACCCCACAATCTTTTCATATGCCGAGAGATGAGAAACTACCATATTCTTATCCTTACTCTTTAATTGAGCCTGCTAAAATTCCTCGTACAAAATAACGCTGCAACCCAAAAAAGACGGCAAGCGAAGGAACAATGGAGATAAATACCGCTGCGGTGAGGAGTTCCCAATCCTGGCCGTAGGAGCCAACCAAACTGCTTATCTGAACAGTAATGGGTGCCACATCGGGCGTTCCTCCCAGGTAGATAAGGGCGACCAGAAGGTCATTCCATACCCACAAGAATTGAAAGATAGTAAGGGAGGCAATAATAGGCACAGAAAGCGGCAGTACAATATACAAAAAAATATAAAATGGGGGTGCCCCATCGATAGAAGCAGAATCAAAAAGCTCTTTGGGTAGTCCTGAGACGAAATTGTAGAGCATATATATTGCCAGAGGAAGCCCGTAGCCGCTATGCGCTAACCAGATCCCCGGGAAGGTGCCGGCAAGACCTGATTTATTAAAAATCTGCAAAATTGGAATAAAGGTCATCTGGAGAGGAACTACCAAAAGTGCTATTATAATCATAAAAACAAATGTACGGGCAAAAAATCTCATCCAGGCAAGAGCATAAGCTGCAAATACCGCTATGCCCAGAGGTATTAGCGTAGCGGGAATGGTGATGAGGAAGCTGTTTAAAAAGGCTCTTCCTATACCCAAGCGGCTCAGAACCACCTCATAATTTCTTAAGGTAAGACGAACCGAGCTAAATATACTTTCAAATACTGTCCACCAACCGCTATTTGCTACATCCTGAGCCGGCCTAAAGGAGGTAACCAGTACCCCAATGGTGGGAATCAACCACAAGAGAGCAATGAAGATAACTGTCGTGTGCAAAAGTCCTCGAGATAGGCTTCTGCTCATCTTTTCTGTCATCGTCTCTCCTCTCTTCTAAACCGACGCAGGTTAAGCAGCATCACGGGAAGGACAAGCAACAGCAAAACTACAGCAATGGTACTTGACCTACCAAAGTTTCCAAACAGAAACATTTCTTTATACATACGGTTGGCAATGACTTCGGTGCCGAAGTTACCATTGGTCATAACATAAACAATATCAAATATCTTGAGCACAAAGACTACCATGGTCGTAGCCAGTACGGTGATGGTGGGCATGAGTAAGGGGAGAATAACTTTCCAGAAGACCCCCCATTCTCCAGCTCCATCAACCCGAGCTGCTTCTAAAAACTGTTTAGGAATGCTTTTATATGAAGCTGAGAGTACCACCATACAAAATCCTGTCCATACCCAGACCCCAACTGCTATGAGGCACAGATTATTAATCCAGGGTTTCTGAATCAACCAGGCTACCGGAGGCAGGTGAAATGTATCAAGGAGAGCATTGAGAATACCAATCTGAGAAGTCCCTCCAGGTTTAAAAGCATAAACAAACTTCCAGATAACGCTAGCACTTACAAAAGAGATAGCCATAGGCATAAAGATGATGGATTTAACAATAACCTCATATTTTACCCGGTCAAAAAGTACCGCCAGAATGAGTCCAAGAAATACCGTCACGGTGGTGAAGACTGCCACCCAGAGAACATTGTTGCGGAATGCCGTTAGCATGACCCGGTTGGTGAAAACATAGATATAGTTACCTGCTCCCACAAAGGTATGGGAACGTTTGCCAAGAAAGGAAAGATACAAGGTATGAAAAGAAGGGTAAACGAGAAAAAAACCGAGTATAGCCAAGGCTGGAATCAGGTAAAACCAGGGAGTTAACCTCTTGGTGTACATCTTTATCTCTTTTTGGAGGGAAAGGAATGTGCGGCCACTTGTACGTAGCCGCACATCCGGCTTTAGACCTATTCCTTATAAGCGTCAACCGCTGTTTCTTCGATTCTTTCCAGGACAGAATCCAGATTCTCACCACCTACATAGTCCAGTATACCGCTCCAGAAAGAACCAGATCCTACCGCAGCAGGCATTAGATCAGATCCATCAAAGCGAAATGTTTCAGCGCTGGCTAATACCTCGGCAGCCTTACGAGTGAGATCATCAGGATAGGCATTGGGATTCACCTTTCTGTTAGCTGAGAGCTTCCCCAGCTCGGCAACCCAGATCTCCTGAGCACCAGCAGTTGCCAGATAGCGCATGAGAGCTTGTGCCTCTGGAGTATCCTTGAACACCGCAAACATATCAGCAGCCCCCAGAGCAGGGGTTCCGTAGTCTAGATCAATGGACGGGAAGGGGAAGAAGCTAAAGTCTACCCCTGGTTGAAGGTCAGGATTGTACTTCAGAATGAAGCTCTTGATAAAGGTGGCCTGTTTGTGCATATATGCACGAGGGGGAGTGGTAAACAGCGCATTGGGAGCCTCACCAAAGCTAGTGGTGAGTGCGGTTGCTGCCCCCCCATATACATATTTCTCATTTCGGGCAATCTGGCCAAAAAGCTCCCAGGCACGCCTCACCATTGGATCTGTCCAGGATATTCCGTGATTGACCCACTTATCGTAAATCTCGGGTGCTGTGATTCGCAGCATAATGTCCTCAATCCAGTCAGTCCCCGGCCAGCCGCTGGCAGCACCGGACTCAAGCCCAATAGACCAGGGAGTCTTTCCCTGAGCAGCGATTTTATCGGAAAGAGCTATCAGTTCCTCCCAGGTTTGGGGTATCTGGTAACCTACATCCGCAAATGCCTTGGGACTATACCAGACCAGACTCTTGAGATCTGCTGAGATGAAAATGGCATATACAGTTTTCCGGTAGCTTCCCAGATCAATCCAGGTTTCGGCATATTCATCCTGTAGTTTACTCATATCAATAAACTGGCTAAGATCAACCAGTGTCCTTATTTTGGCAAATTCCTGCATCTGACCAGGATTCGGCAAGGCAGAAATATCGGGAGGATTACCGGCTGCCACTCGAGTAGTAAGGACTGTCGGAAGATCGCGCGTACCGGTAAATTCCACTTTAATTCCTGTTTTTGCTTCAAAAGGTTCCAGCATCTTCATAAAAGCATCTCTTTCACCACCTCCCCATACACCCAGTACGGTCACAGTCTTTTCAGCAAAACCTGTGGTAGAGACTCCTCCTAGCAACAAGCCCAAGATTAAGAGAAATATAATCTTTTTAGCCATTTTCCTCCTCCTTGGATTTAACTTTGTACTTTAAAACTCAACCGGTCCCTTTATTTCCTCACCTCCTCCGGACCTTTACTTTTTTTGTTTTTTTCTATCAGAGCTCTGGCAACAGAACGTGCACATGATTGAAAACTTTCTCTAAAACTAATAGGTAAAATTTTCTAAGAAAGCAATTATAATTTACCGTGATTTAGAACCCTGTCAACTAATTGGACAATCAAGGCACTCTCTTCTTTTGTGTCGCTCATCCTAAAGATCCGACTGCCTCTCCCCTTAACTCTTTTCTCATCCTCTCGCTCTCTTTAGTTAATCTTTCCAAATTTTCATTGGTTAGGATCTCCACCCGAGGATAAGGACTTATGGGAGTTAACTTTTCCTTTAGACTTTGAGGCCAATTTTTTGCCACCTTGAGGACCCCTTCTTTCCCTTCTCCAGAGAAAACCTCTCCCAGAATCTCCAGAGGAAGTGTATGAGGCGAGATGCAGGCAATCTGAGCCGCCTTGAGTGCGTAACTATTGCCATTAAAGGAAATACCGATTCCTCCTCCTTCGCTCACCAATCTCAATACCTCTACATCGGTGATGCTGTCCCCTACATACATTACCTGCGAGATTTCCCGGCCTTTTAACGAATCAGCCACAGCCTTAGCTTTTTCCATTCCCCCTATGGGCCTTGTCTCCTTTATGATCTTGCCGCATTTCAGAGAAGGGATTTCCTCCTGGAAGACTTCTTCCAGCCGTGATATGGTCCTTCTGGTTGATGGTAAAAGATCCTCTTTTTTCCTTACTCCTGAAAGGTCAATGAAAGGCAGTTTAAGTATTTCCTGAAGAAGAGCTTTCAGCTTCCTTGTCTCCTCGAAAGAGATCTGGTGCCTATCAAGGTCGAGGAAAGTAGAATAGGTATTCTCGACGGGAAAACCTACAAACTCACAAAGTGCTTCTATATAAGGCTGATAGCTGGTGCTGATGATAAAGGTGGGCATCTTTTTGTTCAGGTGAGAAAGAGTCTCTTTAGCTCCAGGGATTAAGAGAAGATGGCTGGCAGAATACTCTTTTATCCCTTGATTGGTGGCTCCATAAGCTTTTAAAAAGGGCAAAATGAGGCTCAAAGTGGTGCCAGCTTTGTATCCTTTTCTTCTGGCAACATCGGCCAGAAAATCATCATACCTGCTTATTAAGGAGAAAAACCTTCCTCCTTGAGGGATAAGATATTCTGAAAGCTCCAAGGCGTTATCGTTCTTGGTTAAGGGACCTTCACAATCAATGCATATCTGCCTCACAGTTAATCTCCTCATTCAGGCAATAGCCCTCAACTACCCTACCCTTCCTCATTAGTTTCTGTCCCCTTAGCTCGATTGTTTTATCAGACAGAGCTTTTAAGGTATGAACAATCAAAGGAAGCTCTCGCCTCACCCCTTCTTTTCTTATCTCTTTAAACAGGGGTTCTCTTTCTCCTTCCTCATTTTTTATCGTTTCCAGAGGTTTTCTCTTAAGCTTTTCTTCTAATTTTTCCCATAAGAAATCAAATTTTCCACCCTTTATGGGGAAGGTACAATAAGTCAAAGGAGGACCGGCATCAAGCTGAGGAGTAACTAGATGCATCATTACTCCGGTTTGCCGCTCATTTTTTTCAATTAACTTCCAGATTACCTCCTGCCAGGTTCCCCGGGGACCCCCGGGGGCAGCCGGATGAAGGTTTATCATAGGATATTTTCGACAAAGTTTTTCTCCTACGATCAGCATGTAACCTGCTAGAATGATAAGGTCAACCTCAAATTTATCTATTCTTTTTATTATCTCCTCATCATAGAGGCTGCGCCAATGGCTAATCAATTTTAGCTTACCCCTTTTTTCCTGGACTAGAGCCTTTCTTCTCATCTCGGGCCGGAAATTCCTGGAGGAAAAAGATACCAAATCGATTCCTGACTTTTCTACCAGCTTAAAAAATAAGTCGCTTTCCCTGGCCTCCCCCTTGGCTCTGTTGCTGAAAACAAAACCAATATGTAAGTTGGGCAGCCTGCCTTGTTTGATGTTATCAGAAACTACCCTCAAAAGCTCTCGGGCTGCCTTATCTCTTCCGGTAGAAAACCATCCGATTTTATAGCTCATCACACACCTTTATTAGCCGCAAGATCCTCGAGGGGGGAAATATCCCCCCTCGACGGCTCGAGCAAGTCGAGCCTGCTCCCCTCTTTTTTCTGATATTTGGTCTACCGAGGTTTACTTGACAACAATTCAGAGAGATTATTGAAATTCCTACATCTCAAAATTGCCAGGATTATCACCGAAAGTTACCTCTTTTCTGTCATTGCGAGTTTGTCGAAGACAAACGTAGCAATCTTACAAGCAAGGAATTTCGCGTTTTTTAGGAAATCTTACCTATTTAGCTAGCAAACTCTTTTGAGAGTGAGTCACGAATATATAAATTCCCAAGTTTAAAAACAATCACGTCCCCTTTTTACGAAAATAACCACCTACCCTTTTTGGTGAATCCAGACAAGATCTCCTTATCAGGGTAGGTCTTCCTCCCGAATTCCCTTATGCTCTGGGAAGCAGCAAGAGTAGCTAATCTGGCGCATTCAGCTAAGGAAAGTTTTTTTAAAAGTCCGGCGAGAAATCCTGCCGCATAAACATCACCGGCCCCGGTGGTATCCACTATTCTTCCCCTTTGGGAAGGAATCTCTAGCTCTTCTTCCTGACAGAGAATATAGGAGCCCCTTTTTCCTAGCTTGCAAGCAATAATTTCTATTCCTAGCTTGAGTAGCTCCCTGCACCCTTCTCTACAGTCCTGGTGAGTTAAGATCTCAACTTCCTTTTCGGTGGGAAAGAGGATAAAGGTACGCTCCAAAATAGGGCTAAGCTCTTCTATTCCCTTACTGGCGTGCGGTTCGCCAGGATCAAAGCTTATTTTGGCCCTGGTTTTCCTGGCAATTCTCTTTTGTGCCTCAAAAGGCACATCACCCAGGAAGGAACTCATATGCAAAAACTCCGCTTCATCTACATACTCGGGGTCAAGATCAGAGTAAGAAAGGGTGTCGTTAGTCTGGGGAAGGATAATAATACTTCTATCCTTTCCCTTACCCAACAGGACCACACATAATCCACTTCTTCCCTCCCGTTTGATCTTTTCAGTATTCACGCCCACCTTCATCAGTCCTTCCAGCAAGAAATCTCCTTCCTCATCTTTTCCTATTTTGCCCAGGTAACCACAGGAAAATCCCATTTTAGCCAGAGCATAGATGGTATTGGCTGCCGAGCCTCCCCCATTTTTTATCCTCAGTGTAGCCTTATTTTTTAATGAATTTAAAAGATTCTCGAACTCATGATAACTCCCCACTCTTTCTCTTCCTGCCTCCAATCCTAAAAGGGTGGGGTCAACTTCGTAAATTAAATCCACATTTAAGGCTCCCAAGCCTACCACATCCATTTAATACTCCTGCGTGAGCAATAACTTTCCTATGATAGCATCTGGCTATGGGGCGGTCAAGAAATTTTTCTACCCACACAAAAATAAAAAGTATCAAGGGGGTGATTCTCAAGATAGTAACTGGACAAATAGGCCATTTTTTGGTATTAATCAAAAGGTTCAGTCTTCCTCTCAAAGGTAAAAATAAGGAGGCAAAAAACCATTACCCCCGATCAAAATCTTGCGTCTATGAGGCTCCTACGGACTTGTTTTAAGAGAAAGAACGGTAGTTTAGCCCATTTTGCATAAACAAGCCAATTTCAGGCTGAATAGGGAGGAGGTGAGATCCATGGGATATCAAGAGGAACGTAAACATGTAACGACTGGCCTTGGTGCACACGGGTGGACGTGTCGCATTTGTTGGCTCCTCGGTATTATATTCGCTGTATTGGGGACTGTCGCTGCAGCTGCAGACATTAGTCTTGGTTTAGGGGCAACAAATTGGTTACTCCTGGCAATCGCTGCTTTTGTAGCTGGCATACCTAATTGCATTGCCTTTGCAGCAGGTCTGAATATATACGCCATAGAAGCCAAAAGCAAAAAATAGGAGTGAACTCAGAAGGTTCAGGAAACAAATAAGTCAGGGGTAAAATTTTACCCCTGACAACCAACTTTTGCACGAAATTAATTGTATAGTTTTTTCTCTAAAGGAAAAATACTACCTTTATGATTATCCTCCTTTTCCCTGAATGAATCTTCGAGCCAGTTCATGGCCAGCTGGAAAAAAGATCCTCATTTTGTGTTGCTCTTTCTCAAACTTAGCAGGGATATCGGTAAGCTTTTTAACTATGGTTTGAATTCCTAGATCCTCTATCCCGGTTCCTGATAAAACCCTCTGCCTAAAAAGAGAAATGAGATTATGGGTAGCGCAGGCTATAAAAAGATAAGCCCAGATACCCCAAAAGTTCTTGGTCCTGAGATTATCGATATAGAGGCCATATTTATCATCTCTGATTATGGCCTCAATGTCTATCCTTTTTCTATAGGAGAGTATGGTCTCTACTTCATCCATTTCTCTTGGGGAAAAGCTGGTATAGATATGTCTGTACTCAAGTTCTCCCTTAGCATCAATTGCTTTAGTTACAATCGTTCTTACCGGATAAGGACAGTTTGTTATGGTAATGTATTTTGCATCAAAGACCCATGTTGTTTCATCTACCCTTTTCCAATCATCATAAGAGGGATCTAGTTCTCTAAGAATTCTTTTAGCAGTCCGAGGGTCTTTCCCCTTAATGAGAAAGGAGAAAGTCTGTTCAATAAGTGCAGTTATATCAAGTCCTGTTCCATAAATGGCATCAGCTCTGATAATTCCTATTCTCTCTAAAGAACCAAGAACCTCAGCTACCTCGTAAATTGTATCCCATAGCCTCATATTTAAGGACATATTGCCTGGATCTAAGATAAGGGATAAAATCTGGCTGTATTCCGAGTTGGTTGTCCCTAATGATAATTGGTAGCCTTCTTTACCTCTTTGGTGAGGGAAATATCCCTTTTTAGCAAATTGATAGCTGTCTCCATAGACAACAAGACCTGTGACATCAACATTTAAGTCCACCTTCTCTTCATCTTTAAAAAGGATAACCTTATCTAAAATGGCCTCGAAAACCAAGGAGAGTTGACTAATCTCATCCGGGCCCATTCTATTTAAAAAGCGGTTGATCCCTGACTGATCGGGAAATCTATTCATTCGGAATAAAGAGGCTGCTGAAGGGTAAGGAGTGAGCTTATGATTGATATCCTTAATATAGGAGCATCCTGCTGCGATTGAGGAGAAGAGGGTGGTAATCTTATTCATTATAGTATATCTAACCTCTTTCATGGGAAGAGAGAAGTGTCTCAAGAAGGGATCGAAAAAGCCTACGCTCTTAGCGAAACTGGCCAGGATGGCTAAGAAACCAGAAGGGAGGATCTCGGCGAACTCATCCAGGCCTACATTGATTTGGATACTCTTTTTTGAATTAACTGATTCAAAAAAGAGAGTTTTCTCCTCGGGTAAAGCTTCTTTGGGATAGGCTTCGGGTAAATAGCTCTTTTCCTTTTCTATATGAAGATCGAGCCTTTTAGCTAAGATAACCCTGAAAAGAGGACTACTTTTAGAGGAAGAGCCTAAATTAGATGAGAGTTCTACCTTCTCTAAGCTAATTATCTCTTCTTTAAAAGAGAAGGCATCTTTTAGCGGCTCACTTGTTAAAATAGCCTCTTTAAGGTGAATCTCAATTCTTTCTACTTCTTCATTTTGATTTTTTTTTTACCAGATAGAGCTTTACTCCGCAGCTAGAGCAGCGAAAGCGCTGAACGGTTCCTTTTTCCGAAACCTTCAAAGAGCGAGACGTTCTTTCTCCGCTAACTCGATAGGTTCCATTCTTCCAGATACGATTACTTCCACATTCAGGGCACTTGCTGGGCCTTTCTTCCAAAAGAGAGGGGGCTTTGGTCGAGACAGTTATCTGCGATAATTGTGATAAAGCTTCGTGTGCTTTCTGTAATTCCTTTAGCTCCTCTTCGAGAATCTCAACTTGGGAACGAGGTCGTGGACCCGGTGTTTTAGGAGATAAAATCTGCGATAAAGCACTCAGGACTTTGTTTTTCCAAAGATGAATGGAATCTTCATTTACTCCGTACCTACGAGCTAGGGAACAAATTCTTGCTCCTTTTAGGTGCTCTAAAATGAGCTCCACCTTTCTTTCGGTATCTATTGATCGATAAGGCATTTTCTTTTTCTCCTCCTTTCGCCTTTATTCTAACATAAAGAAAGGAGAAGTCAATAGAAAATACCGAAAAGTTTATCACTGAAAATCTCTCAAAAAACAGCTATTTTTGACTATCAAAAAACTTTCGTGCAAAAGTTGGTTGACAACTCTTTTTCACATGGAGCCATCTCCCCGGGCTATCAAATTTGTACCCAAGGTATTGTTGCCTTTGTATGGCTGGGAACACGCATCCATTCCCAATGAAATGAGTTTTAGACAGACAATTAACGCTCTATCTTGCACCGACCGGGGGTTCAAAGTTATTGTTGACCCTCACACTCAGAAGGTGCTAATCTCTTTTGATGCAAATGCTGTCGCAGAGCGGCATTATGGGTGGCTCAAATCTGTTGAAAGACGAGTTGGTTTGGGTGAATTAAATCCCCAACCATATTGGGGCTTTGATGATCTTTTTCATAAGGCAGGAACAAAACTCCTGAACTGCTTTTACATACACGCAGCCGTAAAGCGGGAAAATGGCCGCGAATATTTTTGGTATAAAGAAATCATGGTATTGCAGAAATTCAGCTTAGACAAGTTTCTACAGGCGATTACGAGAGGTTTTGTTCTCGTCGATTTTGATGCCCGAACCGGGCATAATCACGGTACCAAATTTCGACTCAGACAAGATAGACTATCCGATCTGTATGACCAAGTAAACGTTCGTTGAGCTAGTCGGGAGAGAGTTTTTCCCCCAACGTTTTGCCACTTTTCCCATTGTAGCCAGCACCCAAGTTTTTAATCCCATAAATCCCGAAAATGCTCGACAAATATCTTTAATCCTTCTTTTGCGCTTTTTTTTGATTTATTTCTTTATTCTTTTCGGTCTGCTCATAACCTACTCTTCCTAAATCTTGAGCCCAAATTTCACTGCTGTCTCCATAACATTCAAATGCCCAAATCATGTCTTTTACCATTTCTTGCCCTTTTTCTAATATGGAACCTGGTCTCTAGTAAAACTTCCTAAGCTAAGCAAGCCGCACCTTGACCAGATTAGTCTTCCAGCCTTCAAATTGACATTTTCGGGTGGCTGTAGTAGGATAGCTTAGCCTTACTAAAGCATTCAGCTTTAAGCAATCAGCAAGTAAATACTCAGTGAACCCCGTCATCGCGAGCGAAGCAACCTCGGTAGTCGCAAGGCTCAGAGCCTGCGTTTATGCGCACCCTAAAGGGTGCGGCTACTCGCAGTCAACAACATAGAGCGTCCTTCACTGAATATTTACATTGAGGATGAAGATATGGGAAAGATTAAATTTGGCACCGATGGCTGGAGGGGAGTAATTGCTGATGATTTCACCTTTGCCAATGTAGCTAAAGTTGCCCAGGCTATTGCTGATTATTACCAGACCCGACCGGAGAGGAAAAAAGGGTTGGTCATAGGATATGACGCCCGCTTTTTGTCCCGGGAATTTGCTGAGGAAGTAGCCCAGGTCCTTGCCGGTAACGGGCTTTCAGTAATCCTTTCTCCAGAAGATGTTCCCACCCAGTGTGTTTCCTTCGCCATAACCCATAAAAATTTAGCAGGAGGCATGATGATCACCGCCTCTCATAATCCTCCTAAATTTAACGGGGTCAAGATCAGGGGATCTTTTGGAGGCTCGGCCCCTCCCGAGACCACCAACGCTATCGAATCCTTCCTGGATAAACACCAGGTGAAAAAGATTTCCCTAGGAGAAGCTGAAAAAAGAGGATTCCTCAAAAAAGAGGATCTGGTGTCGGGTTATCTTGAAAAAGTTGAATCCTTTCTGGACGGGGATCTAATAAAGAAGGCGCATCTTAAAGTCATCCACGATCCAATGTACGGCACCGGAGACGGTTTTGTGGAAAAAATCCTGGCTCGATCAAAATGTGAAATAATCACTATTCATCACAAATACAATCCTGGATTTGGTGGGATTAATCCTGAGCCTATTGAGGAGAACCTGGAGGACTTGAAAAGGAAGGTGATAAAGGAGGGAGCGGATTTAGGAGTAGCCACTGATGGGGATGCGGATAGATTAGGAATAGTGGATAACGAGGGAAGGTACCTTACCCCTCACCAGGTTTTCTCCCTTCTTCTTTTGTACCTGGTAGAGGAAAAAAATCTCCGAGGGGGGGTAGTAAAGACTGTCTCCTTGGGTTATCAGCCAGAAAGAATAGCTAGAGAGTTTAATCTATCTTTAGATGAGGTACCGGTGGGCTTTAAATATGTCTGTGATAGGATGCAGGAAAAGGATATTCTTTTTGGGGGTGAGGAAAGTGGAGGATACGGCTTTCGGGGCTATCTCATGGAGCGAGATGGCATTCTTTCGGGTCTTCTCTTTGTTGAGATGATTACCAGAATAGGCTCACCCCTTTCTGCAATCTTGAAGCACATGGAGGATAGATTTGGTGCTTCTTTCTTCAAGAGGATAGATTTTGCCGAGGCAAAAGTGAATAAACCGCAGATGATAAAAAAACTTTCTTCCCCACCCTATTCGACTTTAGGTGGAATACCCATCAGACGGATTAAAACTATCGATGGGGTCAAATTCTTCATGGAAGATGAGAGCTGGCTTCTTATTCGACCCTCAGGGACCGAACCCAAAGTGAGAGTTTATGCTGAGGCCTCCAGCCAAAGCCAATTAGATAGAATCATAGAAGAAGGAGTGAAGATGGCTCGGGAGGCAATTTAAAATGTATGAAGAACTCATAATAGCTGGATTCGGAGGGCAGGGAATAATCTTTGCCGGAAAACTCCTCGCCCACGCCGGATTAAAGGAGGGTAAAGAAGTGGTCTACTTTCCCTCCTATGGAGCAGAGATGCGGGGAGGAACAGCCAATTGTACAGTGATAGTTTCAGATTCGCCTATAGCTTCCCCGGTGGTGGCTAATCCTCAAAATGCACTTATGATGAGTCATCCTTCCTATCTTAAGTTTCTTCCTCGCATTAAAGCAAAAGGAAGGGCTCTCATCAATAGTTCTCTCGTTAAGGAGGAGCTTTTTCGTGAGGATATAGAAATAATCAAGATTCCGGCCAACGAAATAGCCGAGAGAATAGGTAGCTCTCGCATTGCTAACATGGTTGCTCTGGGGGCCTGGGTTAAAAAAACAGGGGTAGTTGAGCTGGAAAGTTTAATTCACTCCTTTAAACAAGTGATTTCAGCCGATAAGTTGGATCTTCTCTCCTTGAATGAGAAGGCTTTAAGAGAAGGCGAGCAATTTGTCTCGTAATTCAATTGAGTCCTTTATTGACTATTTGAGCATAGAAAGGGGTCTTTCCCCTAATACTTTACAGGCTTATAGAAGAGATCTTTGTCAGTTCAGAGATTGGTTAAAAAAAGAGTTTCTCCAGGTGGACTCAGCCCTGATCGGAAATTACTTGGCCACTTTAAGAGAAAAAGGGAATAAGTCTCGCACTCTAAATCGAAAACTTTCCGTGGTGAGGATGTTTTATAAGTTCCTTTACACAGAGGGAAAGACTGATCATAATCCAGTAGAGGGAGTTAGCTCTCCTCGGCTGGGAAGAAAGATTCCTTCTTTCCTTTCCGAGAAAGAAGTCGAGGCCCTTTTGGAGGCTTCATCTGTCGATGAACAATATGGAATCAGGGATAGGGCCATCCTGGAGGTTGTATATGGAGCTGGCCTTCGTATATCGGAGTTAATTAATCTTAACCTCACCGATTTAAATCTTAAAGGGGGATGGGTAAAAGTCTTGGGTAAAGGCTCCAAGGAACGTATTGTCCCTCTGGGAAGAGAGGCTTGCCGATGGGTGAGGATATATTTGAGAAAAAGAAGGACAGAAACCACCGATAAGCTGTCCTTGTTTTGTAACCGTTATGGAAAGCGCCTTTCACGACAGGCCTGCTGGAAGATTATCAAAAAGTACAGTCAAAA
>Ga0307439_1001741_pt1 | contig 13393 bp, 11 predicted proteins | sample SalMarWE160490MG_FD_202142 | JGI IMG/M metagenome (GOLD analysis project Ga0307439, IMG submission 202142) | Salt marsh sediment microbial communities from the Plum Island Ecosystem LTER, Massachusetts, United States - WE1604-90 | ecosystem: Environmental > Aquatic > Marine > Intertidal zone >... | reverse complement strand
TCAGCTAAGATAACTTCTCCGATATTCGGATGTGTTATATCCTTTAATAGTTCCGCCGTCATATGGATGGGACGCAGACCGCATCGAACCGTCCACATAACCGCCACAACCGAGCCCAGGATGAGGCTTCCTCCCAACACAATCAACAGTCGTTCGAATTCATACATCTCGTGGTAGGTATGGTGACTGGGACCCGCCACCACGATGTTCACTGTGCCCTCATTGGTCTTTTCACGAATCCAAACAGCTCTGTATTCATCGTGAGGACGGCCCATGTTCACAAAGGTAGGCTCCTCTCGTGACGGATTGTTTTGGTCTGGAAGTTCCCGTAGCCAGCTTCCATATCTGCTATCCGGGGTGTCGCTCGCAAGCAAATCGGTGGAAGATCCGTCCATCCAGATTCGATAACATGTGGAAGGATTCCAACCAGGTCTTCCCGTGACTGCGCGGATTTCCTTCATCAGTTCCTCTGTACCTTGAAAGTCGTCCAGACTAACAGCGATACCGTTGGCCATCGCCAGCAGTGTTCGGTCGACGTTAAGAAGATGAGATTCTTCAAATTCAATATATGCCACAATGGAAATGGTGACTATAACAACCACCAGTATGGTTGAGACCCACAGGGACACACGCCACTTTAGAGAAAGAGATGTCATACGGGCAACTCTCCAAGCACATAACCCTGGTTTCGAAAGGTATGGATCAGTTCGGATTCTGAATCCAAGCCAAGTTTCTTTCTCAGTGAGCTGATGTATACCTCCACGACGTTCGAGTATTTCTCTGAGCCAAAATCATACAGATGATCCACAATATCAGTTTTGGAGACCACCTCCCCAGCCCGCATTGCCAAGTACTCGAGCAAACGGTATTCCATAGCAGATAGACGCACAGCTCTGCCGTGGACTATTACCTGATGCTTGGCGGTGTCTATGCTCAGGTCTCCCACGCTTATGACCGGAGCAGCTTGGCCGTACGAACGGCGCACCAGTGCTTTGCAGCGGGCAATCAGTTCCCTAATATCAAATGGCTTGACCATGTAATCGTCGCTACCCATTTCAAGCCCTTGAATGATATCATCTGCAGCATCGCGGGCGGTCAAAATAAGTACCGGGACAGTCATGTTATTTCTTCTAAGATCTTGGAGAATCTTAAGACCACTAATTTTGGGGAGCCCCAAATCAAGGATGATCAGATCATAGGGATTCGTCATCGCCATGTGCCGGCCATCTTCGCCATCGATAGAGATGTCAACAGCCCAGGAAGATTCTTCATCCAGCACTTTGGCTACGTTGCGGGCTAATCTGATCTCATCCTCAATGATAAGTACACGCATATCTATGTAAGAAAAATCCTCTAATTTGAATCCGTTCTGTTTGTTCCCTTGATTTCAAAACCTTTATTTTACCACAGATTGCAACACTGCAAAATGGTTTTTTCGGAGTTCTTTTTTTGAACAGGTCTTCAGCTTATTTTAAGGTACGGTCTGTTATCATTAGTGTTTTGTGTATAGTGCAATCGGTCAGATAAAAACCGACTTTTAGCTCTGTGCTTGGAAATGGGGAGAATGAAAGACATTGAGAAAATTCGGCCATTAAAGCAGTATAAAAAACCTGCAGTTGCTTCCATGAGGAATGACCTCAGTCCCGGGCATGCTGCAGGTTTCAGTAGTAAGCATAGAGCAAACCAATATGTCATGCGGCTCGAAGGTAGAGCGAAGGAACAACTTGAAAAAAGGTATGTCACCAAGGCTTTAACAGGTGTGCCTCGTGGCACATGTGTATTGAACTGGCCTTGTGGATGCAGCCGCCTTTTGCCCCTTCTAAAAAAGTTGGGTTATAACGTCACATCTGCAGATTTATCGTCTTATGCGGTTAATCGGATCCGTCTGTACGGCGGCTTGCTTGGAGAAGACTGCATTAGTGATAAAGATGACTTCCAGGTCGTGGACATTTTCCGGACCGGTTTTGATGATGATTGTTTTGGGGCCGTAGTTGTAAATCAACTTTTTCGCTGTCTGCCCGTATCTCAAATACGTCAACTGATTTTGAAAGAGCTTCGAAGGATATGTACCGGACCGATTATTGTTTCCTTTTTCTGCAACACAATGATTTATGAGATTGAATGTTGTGAAGGACGGAAATCTCATAAAGTCGGGACAAAACATAACTTCCATCTCAGTCGCAAAGCTTTGACAGAAGAAATCCACAAGTGTGGTTTGACAGTTGAGAAATGGATACCAAGATTTGGTCTTCGTATGAGGCAGGCTTGTGTAGTATTAATTCGAGATAAAGGCTAATAAAAGTCCTTCACAAGTGCACCGAAGCTATAAGTGAATCTGAAATTACTGGATATATCTTTCGGGCTCCATATAATAAATGTAGAAAATCCCGGCATTGTAGCTGAGAGGATCAAATAGAAAATATCTAAATAAACAAAGGAGTTCAATCATGAAACATAAATCAACACGGTTATACATAATTCTTCTCGCTGTCGGATTATTCACGATGCTCGTGACCACAAATTTTTCCTGTCGTTCTGTGACACAAGAGAGAAAAGTCACTGTTCCGCCATCGGAATTACCTGTTGTCATAATAAATGCTATTGAGCAGGCATTTCCAAAGGGCCAGATCATAGCAATTCAAAAAGAGGTTAAAGGGGAAGATCCAGGCCAGTACGACGTGGAAGTACGTTCTGACGAGAAAGAGTACGAGCTTGAAATCTCTCCGGAAGGAAAGGTTATTGAGATCAAAGAAAAGACGCCTGCAGCAGAAATAGCAGGAGCTGAAGAGGGCAGGAAATGGACGGATTCGTTTGGTCAGGAGAACTGCACGTTTTCTTCGATCGGAAGAAATCGATTCTTTATTCTTGAACCTGGCTATCAATTAGTGCTGGAAAGCAATAAAGAAAAGGTGGTTATTACCGTTCTGAGCGAAACAAAGATAATTGGTAACATAGAAACCGGAGTTGTGGAAGAGCGGGAAGAAGAGAACGGGAAGCTGAAGGAAGTCTCAAGGAACTTTTTCGCCATTTGTAAAGAGCACGGGGACGTGTTCTATTTCGGAGAGGAAGTGGACGATTACAAGGACGGCAAGATAGTCAGGCACTCGGGCGCATGGCGAGCCGACGAGAAGGATTCCAAAGCAGGCATTATTATGCCCGGCACGATTCTTCTGGGAGCAAGACACTATCAGGAGATTGCGCCAAACGCCATGGACCGGGCCGAGGTAATCAGTGATGACGTGACAATGAAAACGCCGGCAGGTACATTCAAGAACTGTATAAGGGTAGAAGAGACCTCCGGAATAGACCCTGATGAAAAATGCTACAAAACATATGCACCCGGAGTGGGTCTAATTCAAGATGAAGATTTGCTGCTGACTGGATATAGCAAGCCAATACAATAAGCAATTTCATTCAAGAATTTGCCCTGGACGATACGCTAAGAGACATGCAGATAGAGAACAAATCCAAAAAATGGAAAAGCTGAAATGATTTCTCTTTGATATCCGTCTTAACAAGATGTTATGGGATGTCAGGAGAGCATAATCATTGTTTACTGTGGGGACGATCACGTGGCGATAGGTCGATGAGATCGCTCCCGGTAGTCGAGTATCCCATTTGGTGCAAGAAAAGCTCCAGACGCCACAACAAAGTGATCAGTGGCTCGGCATCAGGGTTGTACGTTTTGGGATTTCTTTGAGATTGTGCTTACCGCCTTTCTTGTCCCACTGTCCTATTACTGTCCTACTTTTGAGGTTACGAATAGTGTGAAGATCGTGTGCGCATAGTAACCTATCGTAGAACATAATTCGTTAAAGAAAAAAGGCTTGTGTTGTAAGTCCTTGTTTTCTAAAATGTAATAGAGAGAGCAGGTTCGAATTCCGCCTTCTCTGCCAGTTAATGGCCTATTACTATCAGGGGCGAATTAAGAAAAGACGTCATTAGCTTATCATCTTGATAATTGCTTTTCTCATTTCGTCCGAAAGGTTCGCCCAGATTTCTATGATTTTTACTAAGTCTCGGTCTTCAGGTAAAACATTGTTGTGATTTTGTCGAGTATATGTCAAGTCATTTTTGGGAGTTGTTTGTTTACAAGGAGTTACGGCATTTTGCAACGGATTTCTAATCCGTAGGTCGCAGGTTCGAGTCCTGTCAGGCGTGGTATATGAGCAGAGAAATAATCGCTATCCTGGACTTTGGCAGTCAGTACGGTCAATTGATAGCGAGGAGGGTTCGTGAGCAAAATGTTTATTCCCAAATTTGCCCCGCCGACATAACAGCAGAGGCATTGTCACGATTGGGCATCAAGGGATTGATATTGTCCGGCGGGCCCGCAAGCGTCTATGATAAAGATGCACCGAAATGTGACGAGAAAATCTTTGATTTGGATGTGCCGATTTTAGGTATCTGCTACGGAATGCAGTTAGGATGTCAGATATTAGGGGCAAAGATTGCCGCTGCCCAAAGACGTGAGTACGGGCGAACAACTTTATCTATTCTTGAAAAAAGTGATTTGTTTGCGAATATCCCGGATTCAATCACGGCCTGGGCAAGCCATGGCGACCAGATTGGTGAGCTAAGCGATGATTTCGTCAAGTTAGCAACTACCGACACCTGCCCATTTGCTGCGGTAAGGCACAAGAAAAGGAAATTTTTCGGTGTGCAGTTCCACCCTGAGGTCTCACATACGCCCAAAGGAACGCTTATTTTGAAAAACTTCCTGTACGATATCTGCGGCTGCAGCGGTGACTGGAAAATGAGCGATTTTGTCAGTGAAACTGTAGAAACGGTTCGCATTCAGGCTGGCGATGCCAAAGTGATATGTGGGCTGAGCGGCGGCGTTGATTCGTCCGTTGTGGCTTCGTTGGTTCATAAGGCCATAGGCGACCAGCTTGTTTGTATTTTCGTTGATAACGGGCTGCTGCGAAAGAACGAACGCGAAAATGTCGTATCCACCTTCCGGAATCATTTTCATATAGATTTGCGGGTTGTTGATTGGTCAAGGCAGTTTTTATCGGGATTGGCCGGCATGACCGACCCACAGCAAAAACGAAGGATTATCGGCTCCGAGTTTATCAGGGCGTTTGAGTCGCAGGCTCTGAAGATTCCGAATGCCAAGTTTCTGGCCCAGGGAACGCTGTATCCTGATGTTATTGAATCAGGGTCGAAGGACGGTAACCCTGCGGCGAATATAAAACTGCATCACAATGTGGGAGGGCTGCCGGTCGAGATGGACTTTGAGCTGATTGAGCCGTTGCGGGATTTGTTTAAGGATGAGGTGCGGGTCGTCGGCGAATATCTCGGACTGCCGGAGGATATTGTCTGGCGACATCCTTTCCCCGGACCGGGCCTGGCCGTCAGGATAGTTGGAGAAGTTACACCCCAACGGCTGGAAATTCTCCGGGCCGCTGATGAAATCTTAATAGATGAAATAAAATCGGCCAGGCTGTACAGAAAGGTATCACAGGCCCTGGCCGTGCTGGTACCTGTCTTAACGGTCGGGGTAATGGGTGATGAACGAAGCTATGAAAACGTCATTGCTATTCGTGCCGTTGAGACCGTCGATTTTATGACCGCTGATTTTTCACAAATCCCTTACGAGGTGCTGGGCATCATATCCAGCAGGATTATAAATGAGGTCAGGGGCGTCAATCGAGTCGTTTATGATATATCCAGCAAACCCCCTGCAACAATTGAATGGGAGTAGTAATCTGTCAGGCTTGAATTTGCCTGTCGCGCCGTGTCCGCGACACGGTGGGTAAGTTGTTATTCCCATGGTTGGGTGGCAGCCTCAAAGCCAAAGGCTTTGGGGATGGTCAATGCAGGAGAAGCCATCCCCAAGCTGCGCTTGAGGCTGCCACCCTTCCAAACTACCAAATCAATTTTGACAGACTAATAGGGTTTTTTGAGTTCTTTTCGAACTTGTACTGCATCAGCATTAGCTATCAGGGCAAATGGCAAAATATATTTTGAAAAGGTCAATCGAATATTTCGATGTTGGGCATTAGAATTCTATACCTTATAAAAACATCTCTGGAACACCGATATTTTCCGGCGGTCTTAGCTGTTGTCACTGTTATAATTATGCTTCCTGCTCTCAACGCAGGCTTCATACAGGATGACCTGTTCCACCGGTCAAAACTTCTTGGACCTTCCGAGCTGCCGGAGCGGTTCTATGATATGAGGCTGAGCCCGCCGGATTCCGGCACACTGCCGGGGGTACTTCGTGATATGTACGCTATTGCTCCAACAGAGCTCGACGTTAAGGTGTTCAAGGATTTTGGTCTGTTACCCTGGTGGACGGCTGAGGATTTTCGCGGAACGAATTGGCGGCCGTTGACCGCACTTACACACTGGCTTGATTACCAACTGTTCCCTGACTCACCGGCGCTAATGCACATACACAGTCTTATCTGGTTTGCAGCAGTTATATTTCTGGTGGCCACTTTGTATCGGAAGCTGCTGGGACCGGTGTGGATAGCGGGTTTGGCAGCATTGTTTTACATGATTGATGATAGCAACTATTTCCCCGCTATGTGGATAGCGAACAGAAATTTGCTGCTGTCGTTGTTTTTCTCCGTACTCGCTTTGCTGATGCACCATCGCTGGCGCCAGCAAAAGTCCGTATATGCCAGCGTTGCCGTTCCTTTTCTTCTATTATTGTCTTTGCTGTCCACCGAGGCGGGCATCGCCACATTCGCTTACCTTTTCGCCTATGCCCTTATCATTGACCGAGGAAGCCGGCGGCGACGGGCCTTGAGTTTACTTCCGAGTTTGGTCGTGATAGTCATCTGGCGAGTAATCTACAATTCACTGGGTTACGGTGCCCGGGGCAGCGGTTTTATTATCGACCCCGGAAGCGAACCCCTGCGGTACGCCTGGGCAGTGGTGAAGCGGGCGCCGGTTCTTCTTTACGGTCAGTGGGGCTGCTTGCCGGCGGAGATGTTGAACCTTTTCTCCGATTACGCCAGGAAATGGAATTTACTCACGGCCGGCGTATTCCTGCTTTTGATCCTGATTATATTTTTACCACTGCTGCGTAAGAACCGTGTGGCGTTATTCTGGTTTATTGGAATGATACTTTGCATTCTTCCAATTTGTGCGACCAGCCCTATGAATCGCAATCTGCTCTTCGCCGCCATCGGAGCTTTCGGGTTAACCGCACAGTTCATCGGCGGATTGTTCCTCAAAGAGAGCTGGGTTCCAAAGACCCGATATTGGCTTGTTCCTGCGTGGATAGTTTGTGTGACGTTACTATTTATAAATATAATTATTGCCGGGGGGACAAGGATTATTATGCCAAAAAGGATTTCCTCCATTTTCAATACTTTTTATTCGACTGTTGATGTCGGCTCGCAGCCTGATATCGAGAATAAAACTATAGTAGTGGTCAATGCACCCCATCCGTTTCTGTTTTTGGGTCTGCCTGTTATGAGAGCCTATGAGAATAAAGCTTTACCGGAAAGGACCTGTGTCTTAGCTCCCGGCTTTGTGCCGCTGGAAATTACTCGCACCGGAGAAAAAACGCTGCTGCTAAAAGCTCAAACCGGCAATATTCTATCACCCCAAACTTCTCGGGAAGATTTTAAGCCGCACTTTGTTTATTTCTATGATGAATTTAACAGTCTTTTCCGACCCAAAGACCTGCCGTTTCGGGTGGGTGAGCGGGTGGTGCTGAGCGGGATTTCGGTTGAAGTTATAGATGTCGATAGAGCCAGTCAGCCGACGCAGGTTTCATTCCGTTTTGCTGTGCCTTTGGATGACCCTTCTCTAAGCTGGCTGCAATGGGACTGGAAAAAGGGCGGTTTCGGTTCTTATTCTACCTTCAAAGTACCGGCAGCCGGCGAAAAGGCCAACATACAAGGGCCGTTTTAAAGGGCTTTGGCGCTATTCGATGAAGCTCGTAATGAACACTCTATTTCAACATTGATATAGTCTAAAAGCCTATCCGAATAACTATTCGCTCTCGCCTGTCATTCTGAACGGAGCGCAGCGAAGTGAAGAATCTCCTCTTCGTTGGCCAGATTCTTCGGCTTCGCCTCAGAATGACAAGGGACGAAAGATTATTCGGATAAGCTCTAAATGCTTTGTTCAAAAAGTTCGGGCTGTTCGGAGTCACGTTTCTTTTTGTGGCACGTTAGTCCTAAATGCTCACAGGCCTGTCTGGTAACTTCCCTGCCGCGTTTGGTTCGACGCAGAAATCCGATTTGCAAAAGATACGGCTCGACCACATCCTCCAGCGTGTCTCTTTCTTCGCCGAGTGTAGCTGCGATTGCCTCGATACCGGCCGGCCCGCCGTCATAGACATTAGCCAGCGCACGCAAAACCGCCCTGTCTAATTCATCCAGGCCTAACGTGTCAATCTGCTCCATTTTCAGGGCATTTTCAACAATCCCGATACTAAGCACCCCTGAGCCTTTTACCTGAGCATAGTCACGGACTCGTTTTAGCAGTCGATTTGCCACTCGCGGCGTCCCACGGGACCGAGCCGCAATCAATTCCAGCGTCCCGTCCTCACACCGCAATCCAAGCAGCTCCGCCGACCTGTCTAAAATCTCTGTCAGCTCCCCAGTGTTGTAGAAATCCAGATGATACAACATCCCGAATCGGCTGCGAAGCGGAGCGCTCAGCAGCCCCGCACGTGTCGTCGCTCCGATTAAAGTAAAACGCTTCAGTGGGAAATTTATCGTCTTTGCGTGCAGACCGCTATCGACGGTGAAATCAACCCTGAAATCTTCCATCGCCGGATAGATAAACTCTTCGACCGGCGTGCTGAGCCGATGGACCTCATCGATAAAAAGCACATCGCCGGTGTTGATATTGCTCAAAAGGCCCATAACGTCACCGGCCTTCGCCAGAGCCGGCCCCGATGAGCAGCGTATCCTTGCCCCCATCTCGTTCGCCACGACATGGGCAAGCGTAGTTTTGCCGAGTCCCGGTGGGCCGTAAAACAAAATATGCTCCAGCGGTTCAGACCTTTGCCTGGCCGCTGCTATCGCTATTGCAACTTTCTCTCTGACGTTGCATTGGCCTACACACTCACCTAAGAACTTTGGCCGAAGTGAGACGTTAAAACTCTCCTCCTGCTCGTTCAAAGACTGCCCACTTATGATTCTTCCTATCGCCATAATAACAAAACTAAAAAAATTCGAATATCGAACAAGGAATATCGAATTTCGAAGTTCATTATTCATTATTCAAGGTTCGATATTCATTTTTTATTTCAGACTTCTACTCCCTGTTGTAACCTATATACTAAAGGCACAAGTGCCTCAGCCGAAATTATATCGGGATGTTTCCGACAGGCCAATTCAATCAGCTCCATCGCTTCGTTTCTTTTTTCACCCCAGGCGATAAGAACCTCCAGTGCCTCGATCTGGAACGGCTTAAAACCGGACTCTGAAATCCTCGCCATTTCAGCACCAACTGCAAAAGTCTGTAATTTGCCCTTTAGTTCAGCGATAATTTGCTGAGCCATCCTCCTGCCTATCGAAGGCAGTGACATCAGTATCTTGTCGTCTGCGTTCTCTATGGCCGCTGCAATGGTGGCTATCGGAATGCTCAACGACCGCAGCCCCTTCTTTATGCCCATTCCTTTGACGCTGGTATATTTGGTGAAAAAGTCCCTTTCGCCCGCATTTAAAAAACCGACCATTCTCGGTATCATATTTCCGCCGCCCGGTGCACCCTCATAGTATTCCATAGTGCAGAGAGATATATCCGAGCCGACCTCGCCGGACAGTGCATTTACGCAATAGCTCGGCAGCATTACTTCATAGCCGACCGCCCCTACCTGCACCAGGCAGCAGTCGCTATCAAGCTTAATGAGTTTTCCTTCAATGCTGGCTATCATATCAATTTATTATTGATTATTTTCTATTTACTATTTTGATGGTTTTCTGAGCGCCATTTATTAGATAACGATACTTTTTATCGAATTTGCACAGCACATCGCCGCTGCTATAGCGTCGGCCACATCGTTCGGCTCCGGTATCTGCGGCAGGGATAAAATCGTTTGAATAGTCTTTTGCACCTGTTCCTTTGAGGCCCTTCCGTTGCCGGTAAGTGATTTTTTTATACGCGTCGCGCTAAAGCTTCTGACCTCAATTGCCGCCTGGGCACACTTCTGCAGTATAACACCTCTTGCGTGTCCCATCAATATCGCTGTCCTCGGATGGGCGTAGTGTGAGTACAATTCTTCCACTGCTACAACGTCGGGCTTGAAACTTTCCAGAAGAGACTGGGTATCTTCAGCTAATCTATTCAATTTTTGCTCTATAGCCGAGCCGCTCGCTATACGGATGACGCCTGCTTCAATTAGCTTTTCTTTATCCCCGCCTGCCTCCAAACAGGCATATCCACAGATCTGCAAACCCGGGTCGATACCGAGTATCCTCATTTCATTCTCCAGGTGGTCATATCCGGCTTATCTTCCAGCACAATGCCCATTTCATCCAGTATAGTGCGAAGCTCATCTGCCTTGGCAAAATCTCTGTTTTTGCGAGCTTCGTTTCGCTGCTCAATCAAAACATTGACCAGCTTGTCCATCAGCTCATCATCAGCCGGGCTGGTTTGTGGATACTCCTCTTTTACTATACCCAGACAATCGCCGCCCAGCCGGTCAAATAGAACATCAACTAAGTTAAGGTTCCCCTGAGTTGTACGACTGTTCTCAAGCAGTTTCTGAGCCAGCCGAACAAGTTCAAAAATAACTGATAGAGCAACAGATGTATTCAAATCATCGTTCATTGCATTTTCAAATTTCTCTCTCAACTGCTTCAGTTGTGCTGCTATCTTCTCGTCGATTGGGCCTTCCCTCGCTGTGTCCATCCTTTTTCGTACTGCTTTGACTGTCTCGGTTATTTTTCCGTAACCGCTCTGCGCCGCGAACAGGGCCGCATCTGAAAAATCCAGCGGGCTCCTGTAATGGCTATTCAAAATCAACTGCCTTACCGCCAGTGGGTCATAGCTCCGCGTCAATCTCTCATGGGAACCTGAAAAAGCTTGTTTGAGCGTAATAAAATTATTCAAACTCTTACCCATCTTTTGTCCGTCAACGGTCACCATATTATTGTGCAGCCAGTATCGAACGAACTGCACGCCGTTGGCCGCCTCCGACTGGGCGATTTCGCACTCGTGATGCGGGAACTGGTTTTCCAGCCCTCCCCCGTGAATGTCGATTGTCTTGCCCAGATATTTAATACTCATTACCGAGCATTCCAGATGCCAGCCCGGGAAGCCTGGCCCCCACGGACTGGGCCATTGCATAATATGGTTCGGCTCAGCCTTCTTCCAGAGCGCGAAATCGACCGGGTTCTTTTTATCCGGCGAGACCTCCACGCGGGCACCGGCTAACATCTCTTCGACATTTCTGCCGGAAAGTTTCCCGTAGTCCTTGAATTTGGATACATCGAAATACACCGAGCCGTTGACCACATACGCATAGCCTTTTTTCAGAAGTGTCGTTACCAGCCCTATCTGTTCGAGTATATGACCACTGGCTCGCGGACTTATATCGGGCCGAACGCAGTTCAGCCTGTCCATATCTTCAAAGTAGCTGCGGGTGTAGTATTCCGCCAATGCCATTGGATGCACTTTCTCTTTTTTTGCCGCGACGGCAATCTTATCCTCACCTTCGTCCGCATCGTCAGTCAGATGACCAACGTCTGTTATATTCTGCACGTAGGTAACGTCGTAATCCAGATAACGAAGATACCTGACCAGTACATCAAAGCTCACATAACTTTTCGCATGCCCAAGATGTGCGTGCCCATATACGGTCGGCCCGCAGACATATATGCCGGCCTTTCTTTCTTTCAACGGCTCGAATTCCTCTTTCCTTCTCGTCAGACTGTTATAAAGATTCAATCCCATCTGCAAATACCATCAATAAACTCTTAATTAGTTCCTGTTGCGGAAAGTAAAAACCGACGATGTCACCCCTGCGAAAGCAGGGGTCCAGAGCCGAAAGACTGGATTCCCGCTTGTGCGGGAACGACATAAAGAATAGGTCAGTTTGAATCAATAATCAATTATCATTTACATCATTCTTTTTCTTTTCTTTCTTAAAAGCGTTGTCGCCGTAGCAGCCATTGCCTCACCGGCCCCTATATCGCCGAGCCCCTCGTTCGTTTTCGCCTTGACGTTCACCGCCGTAAAATCAATACCCAAAAGCCCTGCGATACACCTTTTCATTTGCCCTTTGACCTGCTCAAGTTTCGGTTCTTCTGCGTGTATAATCAAATCAATATTGACCACTTCCCATTTTTTTTCTTCGAGGCGCTCCTTTACGATAAACAAAAGCTCCTTGCTGTCCGCATCTTTCCATCGCGGGTCCGTATCGGGAAATAATGTCCCGATATCGCCCATCCCGCTTGCCCCAAGCAGAGCATCGATGACAGCGTGCAGGGCCACATCACCATCACTGTGGCCGGCCAGCCCGGCCGGGTACGACAAATAAACTCCACCGAGCATCAGCTTCCTGCCCTCGATGAGCCTGTGGATATCGGTGCCTATCCCGCTTCGATATTCACTCTTAGGTTCCTCAATCACAACATCCCCTTTGTGCTTGGGACATCCGTCCCGAGAATGCTGACAGCCGTACCAAGCCCCTTACCCAGTCCCTTGAAAATCGCCTCAGCTATATGATGGCTGTTTGTACCATAAGGCACGTTTATATGCAGATTAAACTTGCCGTTATTTGCGAAGCTCCGCAGCATCTCCTCCAGACACTCGACGTCGAAATCACCGATTTTATCCGTTCGGTACTCGACATTATACACACAAGCCGACCTGCCGGATAAATCAACAGAGATATTGGCTAAAGCATCCTCCATCGGCACGGAGCTATGCCCATATCTGGCAATTCCTTTTTTATCGCCAAGGGCTTTCAACAGACATTCACCGAGGCATATTGCGATATCTTCGACCGTATGGTGGGCATCGACATTCAAATCACCCTTGGCTTTTACCACCAGGTCGATTTTGCTGTGCTTGCTCAGGTGAGTGAGCATATGGTCCAAAAAGCCGATGCCGCTGTCAATCTCGTATTTGCCGACGCCGTCCAGATTAAGCTGGACCGTGACGTCTGTTTCTTTTGTCTGCCTGTGAACTTCAGCGGTCCTCTTACCCATAAGAATATCCTTGTACACGTTTAGCCCTCGCCGGCACGGCGACGTTCTGACAAGATTTCTTTCAAGGCCGAAATAAGTTTATTATTTTGTTCGCCTGTGCCAACACTTATTCTCAACTTATCATCAAGCCCGGGCAGGTTAAAGTATCTGACATAAATCCTGCGCTGAACCAGTTTATCATAAATATCGCTTGCCTTGCAGTTTTTACTCTCGGCAAGAACAAAGTTGGCACAGCTTTCCGGCACTTCGAATTCTAAATC
>Ga0307439_1001732_pt1 | contig 13425 bp, 13 predicted proteins | sample SalMarWE160490MG_FD_202142 | JGI IMG/M metagenome (GOLD analysis project Ga0307439, IMG submission 202142) | Salt marsh sediment microbial communities from the Plum Island Ecosystem LTER, Massachusetts, United States - WE1604-90 | ecosystem: Environmental > Aquatic > Marine > Intertidal zone >... | reverse complement strand
TTCTACAGACTCATATTGTCGATGATGTTAGTTGGCCTACTGATGATACTGGTGAACAGCGCCACTTCGGCGCTGTCCGCGGAACTCGTTCCCCAGGAGCACCGCGGAAAGGTCAGCGGCTCCAAAGGCTTCTTCGCAATGATAGCGGCGGCTCTGGGACAGTTGACTGGGGGCTGGCTGTACGACAACGTGAGTCACCAGATGCCTTTCCTCATAGAGCTTCTGCTTATAATTCCCCCCATATTCATGGCGTGGTACTGGCTGAAGACGCCAGAGACTGAGCCCCTAGACGAGCCCCTTCCCGGTTAGGTAGCCGGGGAGCTCCGCGACGCTGGGGAGGATGCCGTGGGGGCCTGCCGAGTCGAGGCGCTGTATGCTCTGGGTGCCCGTGAGCACCGCCACCGTGTGGACGCCGGCGTTGAGACCCTCCTCTATTCCCTTCGCGGTGTCGTCCACCTTAAGCACCTCGCCGGAGTCGGTCACCCCGTGCCTCCTCATGGCTTCCAGGATCATGGCCGGGTCGGGCCGCGACGCGCCCAACTGCTCGCTGCACACCCAGCCGTCTATCAGTCCGTCCCTGAGCCAGCCCATGTGCCCCACTATGGCCTCGGCGACCTCCATGGGGAAGCCCGTTGAGGCGACGACGGCTACGGCGCGGTCCCTCAGGAACCGGAAGGTCTCCGAGGCGCCCGTTACCTCCTTTACTCGGCCTGTGTTCTCGTTGAGCGTCGCCAGGAAGTCCCTGTATATCTCGGGTGCCTTGCCGCCGCCCAGCTCGCTGATGACTGTCCATTTGTCCCTGCCCCGCTGCTCGTTGAGTACCTCCATGGGCACGTGGACGCCGTGGGCCGTGAAGGCGTCGCTGTAGCTCTTCAGCACCAGGGGGACGCCGTCCACGCGGTCGTCAACGGTGGTGCCCGCCATGTCGAAGACGGCGAGCCTTATCCGCGGCATCTAGGCTTCCTCGACTATCTCTTCCAGGGGCTTCCGGCTGGTCTCCTCGGTGAAGCCGCCCCTGTCCGGGTAGCCGAGGGGCGTCACGGCCACCACGTCCATTTCGTCGGGGAGCCCCAGAGCATTCTTTACCTCCGTGTTCTGGAAGTCGCCTATCCAGCAGGTTCCCAAGCCCTCGGCCCTCGCCGCGAGTATGAGGTGGGTGAAAGCGATGCCGACGTCCATGATGAAAGACATCTCGCCCATGTAGCCTCCCCTGCTGAAGGACACCCTCCGCCCCGCGGCCACGACCACCACAGGAGCCTGGTCTATCCAAGTCTGGCCTCCGCACGCCTGGGCCACCCGACGTTTCTTCTCCGGGGATTTGACCACGATGAACCTCCATGGCTGCCTGTTGCTGCCGCTGGGCGCCATCCTCGCCGTGTCGAGCACCCGCCTCAGGGACTCCTCGGGGACAGGGTCCGCCTTATAGGACCTTATGCTTCTCCGAGTCTTAATTACCTCGTAGAACTCCATCTCATACGAAGATGCGCTCCCCACGATATATACTGTAGGTGCCTTTAGGTTGTACAGGCGTAAGTTTCTCGCATCAATGCTTACAATGGAAGCCCCTACGACAGGGCGTAGTCCAGGGCGGCCTCGACATGGACGTCCACGGTGTCCAGCACGGTTAGCGCCGTGTCTCCCTCGCTTATGATGAGGGGCAGCTCGGTGCACCCCAGTATCACGGCGTCCACCGGGTAGCCAGCCATGATCTCCAGGAGCCTCTCTTTGCTCTCCCCACTATGGACACCGATCACTAACTCGTCGAATATGATGCGGTCTATCTCGTCCTGCTCCCTCTCGTCCGGGGTCAAAACCGCGACGCCACGCTCCCCGAGTTTCGCGTGGTAGAAGGAGGATTGCATGGTGTGCTTTATCCCGAGGAGCAGGGCCGTTTCAAGCCCGAGTTCCGAGGCCTTCTCCGCTGCGGCGTCGGCGATGCTGATCATGGGCACCGCCGCAGCCTCCGAGACCTCACGGAAGACTGTGTGGGGCGAGTTGGCCGCCATAACGATGAACTCGACGCCCGCATCCTCAAGCCCCCTGACGCCGTGCATTATGTACTCTATGTAGGCGTCCCTGTCCGTGTTCTCGTGGTCCGTGAACCTCTGGAAGTCGAGGCTGAAGACCACCACCTCGGGGTAATGGTAGTCGCCCAGCTTCGCGTGGTATTTCTCGTGGAGGAGCGTGTAGTACCTGGCCGTGGACTCGTGGCTTATGCCGCCCAGTATGCCTATCCGCTTCGACAAGGTGTCTCGGGTTGAGTTGTCGTGCAGAGTAATTACGTTAACGGGTGGTGTAGTACTCCGAGTAGCTCAGGAAGCTCGCCTCTCCATCGGGGTTCTTGACTCCCACGACCAGCCTCTGCTTCATGAACCTTGGGCCCGTCACCTTCAGCTTATAGGACACGTCCTCGCCGTAGGCTAGGTCGAAGTAACTGCTGTGCGTCTCGGCTAGTATGAAGCCGTCTTCGTCCTCCACCGCAAGCCAGACGCGGTAGTCCTCGGCCGTCACGGGGCCTTCGCTGGTCACGTCTATCTTCACGGTAGCCTTGTTGTTCACCCTCGTCGCCGTCCAGCTGTAAGCCAGGAAAGGCATCTCCTCGACCGGGTAGAGGGTCGCCTCCTCCGGGTCGTGCTCGGGCGGCACCGCTCCCTCCTCCCAGCCGGGGGCCGTCGTCTCGAGGTAGTAGTACGTCACGTTATCGTAGACCCAGTGGACGCCTGTGGCGTTCACCTCTACGCCCACCGCGAGGTGATCCGGCAGTAAGAGAAGGGACACGTTGTACCCCATGACGTCTAGCAGCGACGCCATCAGTATGCCTGTGTCCTCGCAGTCGCCGCCGCCGTCTACCAGGGTCTCCACCGGGAACCGGGGGTACTCGGTGAGGCCCTTGGAGTCCGCGTCGAGGGTGTACTCCATGTTCTGGATGAACGAGACTACCAGGTCGGTCTTGTTTTCCTCTGTGAGCCCCTCGTCCACCTGTATCACGTTGAACTCGTAGACGAGGGCCTCGACGTACATGTCGTCCAACGGGTGGAGTATGTAGCCCCTGTAGTCGGTGGTCTGGTAACGCTCCTTCTCGCTGTAGTAATCGTACAGTTGCTCGGGCACGGTTACGTTTATGCTCCGCTCAACCCCGTCCCACGTCCATGTGTACTGCTTCTCTAGGACAGGTATCGTCTCCGGAGAAATATCGAGCCCCCCGAAGGCGGCCTCGTAGTCGCTGAGGAGGGTCTCGTACTCGGAATGGAGTTGCTCGTATTGTTCCGTCAACGCCTCGTAGTCGCTCATCAGCTCCTCTTGGTCACCCATGAGGTCGGTGTGTTCGTCCTGTAGGCTCTGCAGCTGCTGGTTCAACCCCTCATGCTCGTCCGTGAGGGCGTTGAACTCGCCGGTGAGGCCCTCGTAGTCTGAGGTCAGCTGGTCCACCGCGTCCTGCAGCTCCTCTATCTGGGGGATGATGTACTCGGTGTAGTAGTAGTAGCCTGCTCCTCCAGCTATGATGACGCCGATGAGTATGGAGGCGATTATCTTCGCGCTCAAGCTAGTCTCTCAATGGGTGACGTGATAATAAAAGATGTGCGCTATGGGTATGGATCGCGGCTACATTCCTATACCGGGGGTCCTGTACCGTTTCATCCACTCGGCCTTCATGACGATGTCCCGGGGGTCGCGGAGGTGGTCGCTGCACATGACGCCGTCCAAGTGGTCGATCTCGTGTTGCAGGAGCTCGCTCATGTCGTCCCTGAACTCCTCCACGTGGCTCCCGCCGCCTTCGTCCCGGTACTCCACCGTTAGGGCTCTGTGCCTGGGTATCTTTACGAAGAAGGCGGCCTCCATGCTGAAGCAGCTGTCCCATACATCGAACTTCTCGTCGCTCCGTCTAACGATCTCCGGGTTCACGAGGTAGAAGCTCCTCTCAGGCATCTGGACGTAGACCACCCGTTTCAGGTACCCGAGCTGGGGGGCCGCGGTGGCCCGGCCCATCCCGTAGTGGTCCTGAGCCCACGTCAGCGTGTCCTTGAGGTCGGCCAGCACCTCGTCGAGGGCGTCGAAATCCGTGACCTTCTCAGATGTCTCCCTCAGGGTGGGGTCCCCTAGCAGCAGCACCTCTTTGACTACCATACATGGATGAGGGGGCTCACCGAACGTAAAACTTGTGGGGCCCGCACCAGCGTAAATCATAAACCCGCTCCGCCGTCCTTCAACACATGCCAGAGACGCCTTTCTACCAGCTGGACGCCTTCACCTCGACGCCCTTCAAGGGTAACCCCGCCGCCGTCTGCCTCATGCCCTGCAGCCTCGGCGACGACTTGTACCTCTCGATAGCAGGGGAGATGAACCTCTCCGAGACCGCGTTCCTCGAGGAGCAGGCCACAGATTACAGGCTGCGCTGGTTCACCCCAAAGCGGGAGGTGCCCCTGTGCGGCCACGCCACCCTCGCCGCGGCCCACCTCCTTTTCACCAGGCTCGGCTACGAGGACGACGCGGTGACTTTTCATACCATGGCCGGGGAGCTATACGCGCGTAGAGTGGGGGACGGCGTGACCATGGACTTCCCGCGTAACGACCCCCACCCAGTGGAGCCCATCGAGGGGATACTGGACGGCCTCGGCGTATACGACATCGAGGACTTCCAGTACAGCGACACCAACCAGAAGATCGTCGTGCTGCTCCGCGGCGAGAAGGAGGTCAGGGACGTGTCCCCAGACTTCCAGGCGCTGCTGCGGGTCGAGAATACGCTGGGCTGGAGGGGGGTCAATGTCACGGCGCCGGGGGCCAGCCACGACTTCGTGTCGAGGTACTTCGCGCCCTGGATGGGGGTCAACGAGGACCCGGTCACTGGGAGCGCCCACACCGTGCTGGGGCCGTACTGGGCAGCCAAGCTGGGGAAGAACAGGCTGACCGCCTACCAGGCGTCTGAGAGGGGTGGAGAGGTACACGTGGAGGTGACCCCCACGCGGGTCAACCTCACGGGGCGGTGCGTGCTGGTGGCCGAAGGCATAATACACTACTGAGACGCATGGCGCCGCCGGGTTCTCTGTCCCTCAAACCGTCCTAGGATTTCGCGAGCCTGAGCCCCGTCTTCAGGGCGGCGTAGAGCACGCTCAGCCCCAGGAACGCCAAGGTGAGGTTGGACACCAGCTTGAGCTCCGACGCAAAAGGCATCTTCATGCCGATGGACTTCTTATACGCGGTGAACACGTAGTTCAACGAGACGTAGAGGCCGTTCACGAACCCGGCGCCCACGAATATGAGCAGCGTCTTGCCCCACAGCCGCCTCTCCTCGGCGAGCTCGGGCCCCATGATCCCCGAGGCGGGGGCAGCCTGAGGCTGTAACTCCTCCATGTCGTCGTACATGTCCTCCGCTTCCCCCCGGGGAGCGGCCCGCGGCTCCCGTGGCTCCTCCTTCTTCCTCCCGGGGAGGCGGTCTCTGAGCCCCGACAGGAACCCGAGGTTTATCCGTTTCAGGAAGCCGAGCCTGGGGCGCGGCGGGGGCTGCTCGTCGTAGCCGTAGTCGGAGACGTAGTCTTTCTCGTAATCAGGCAACTGTCTATAGGTTCTCTTGGGCTGTTTGGCGGCGCCTCGGTTCATGACTATCACCAGGAGCGCCGTCCAGAAGGGTATCAGCCCACAGAGTATGAGCACCCAGTTCAACCTGATCAACGATGTCCTTGGGCCGGGTGCTTAAACCGTATATGGAGTCTTAATAACGAAAAACCGGGGCTACCCCGCCTCCACAGGCTCCACGGGCTCCACAGGGGTCAGCGCCCTCCTGGCGAGGGCGGGCCCCATCAGACCGCTGAACAGGATGGTGCCGAGCACTATGGGCATGCACAGGTCGGGGTATATCCCTGGGGCCACGAAGTGAACGCGTCCGGGGTCGAATATCTGGGGCAGCTGGGACATGACGAACGCGGGGAGCCCCGACGCGTAGACCACCTGGGAGAGCACCCTCTCCTCCCGGGTGAACCCGAAGGGACCGCTCAGGGAGGCCACCAGCATGTACCTCATGGCGATCTGCAGAATCACGAGGCCGAAGCCTATGAACGCGTACCTCACCGAGAGGCTCACCACGACGCCTATGTAGACGAAGAAGAAACTCTTCACGAAGAAGGTCACCTCCTCGTGGAACTCCCTGAGCCGTTTCTTGTCGATGAGCACCCTGTCGTCTCTGCCCAGCCGCTCCATGATGTACCTGTAGTTGGTGATGGCGAGCCCGAAGACGAGGGCCGTGACGGCGCCGCCGCCCTCCCCCACCCAGTGCTCGCTCGCTATGTAGGTGGGCAGCAGCGCCGCCAGGGTGATCATGTACGTGTACTGCCTAGTCCTCAGCCTGTCCAGGACCTTGGCCCATGCGACGCCCACGGCGAGGCCCAGCGCGGAGGAGAGCATGAACGTGGTGAGGAGATCCTTCACGGTGTCGCGGACGGTGAACTCGGGCTGCACAATCATCTTGATGAGGGTTATGGACGAGATAATGCAGACGGGGTCCGAGACTATGGACTCCATGGTGAGCAGCACCCGGGTGCTGTCCAGGTTGGGCAGGGTGTCGCCTATGCTGCTCAGTATGCCGTAGACCGCCACGGTGCTGGTGCCCCCCACCATGGCGCCCAGCAGCATCCCCTGTAGGAAAGTGAGCTCGGGGGCCAGGAAGTAGGCTGTGAGGACGCCGATTAGGAGTATGGAGCCCATTATGGAGGCGACGGAGAGCACCATGGCCTTCCCCATGGAGCCCAGGAGCATCACTATGTCCACGTTGATGCCCGCCTCGAACAGTATTATGCTGAGGGCTATGACGCTCATGAGGGGCGCCAGCTCGTTGAAGAGGCCCTTGTCCACGTAGCCGAGTACGGGGCCCATGAGGATGCCGAAGGCCATGAGCCAGACGACGTCCGGTATCCTGGTCTTGGAGTAGATGAGGCCGCTTACGTAGCTCACCAGTATGGTCAGGGACACGAGTATGATGAGGTTCTCTACGTGCATATTGTCCCTACCCTAGTGCGTCTCGTCTCCCCCCACACGCGTGGAACCCGGGCGGGGTTCGTTCAGCGAGAAGGGAGAGACGTCTACATTCGTGCCTTTAAAGCCCAAACCTACACGCTTCTGGGTAGAGGCAGATGCGATGGAAATATAAGTTTATTGAAGGACGCCGATCCGTCATAAAACCCGTAAAAAAGCCATGTTTGTCGCTGATCTAGGCTTCATCTAGGCTGGTTTACAGTAATGACGGCGGAGAGGGAGTGTGCGCAGAGGTACTCAACCGCCGTCAGCCAGGAGGCCGGTCAGGTCGCCGAGACCCGGGGCCTTCTCCAGCCCCCGGATCGCCTTCAGCACCTCCCGTGCCTTTCCCTCTTCCATCTTGAAGCTGGCGCACTCCATGAACTTTTGGTCCACCTCGTGGCCCATGAACGGCTTCTCGGGGGTCCCCCGGTACTCCTCCGCCGTCCTTCTGATGATCCGCCCGTCCATGAGCTCCACCTCCAGAATGCTCCGCATCTTCTCCACACCCAAGGAGGCTATATCGTCGTCGTGGATCGTCCTCACCCTCCTCATCGCGTCCACGACGTCTGGACGCGTCACGAACTCCGTGGTGTACTCACGGAGCCCCGCCCGCCGCCTCAGGAGGATGGAGGCCAACGCAAAGTTGAGGCTGAACTTGGCCTGTAGACCCGTGACGGGCTCGCTGTACCTGAGGGGCTCCAGGATGTTCGGCCCAGCCCTCAGCCTGATCTCCCTCACGTCCTCCGGCTTCAGATCCTCCTCCAGCACGATCTCGAGCATGGCGTCCATGGAGGGCTGGCCGAGGCAACCGCATGGGTACATCTTGAAGGTGGCGCCGGGGTGGACCAAGGCGTAGGGGTTTCCCATCTTATCCATCATAAACTCCGGATCGGAGCCGTGGCCCAGGATCTCCATGAAACCCCACCGCCCATCCAGGGCGTTCTCGTCCGCGGTGAACCCCCGTATCGCGAGCATGCTGGCGGTCACCCCGTTGGAGGCCGCCATCCCGGCGTGCAACGGCTTGGTCATGGTCCCGAAGTTCACCCGGATACCCGAGGTGAGGCTGGCCGCGATGCCGAGAGCATGCCGCAGCTCCGGCTGGCCTAGCCCCAGGAGCCTCCCCGAGGCGGCGAAGGCCCCGAAGGCGCCTATCGTCCCCGTGGAGTGGAACCCCCGCCTGTAGTGATCGGGTTTAATGGTCTCCGCTATCTTGCACTCCACCTCGAAGCCCGCTATGAAGGCGTCCAGGAGATCGCCGCCGGAGCACTCCACGGCCTCCCCCACGGCTAGGGCCGCAGCCAACACGGGAACGGTGGGGTGGGTCATGAGGCCGTATATTCTGTCCGGCGACGTCGAGAGCTGAGTGTCATCGTAGTCGTCGGCGTGGCCGCTGGTGCCGTTCACCAAAGCCGCGTCCGAGGGACTCGACTTGAAGCCGAAGCCTATGACGGTGGCGGCGGGCTTCCCACCCCGGTTCTTGACATATTCCACGAGCCTGCTGGCGCAGTCGGTCCTAGACCCGGCCAGCATCACGGCGACGCCGTCGACGATGTGCTCCACCGCCTTCTCCCTCACACCACGCGGAGGAGAGCCATCGTCCATTAGGAAACCGACGACCTCGTCAGTCAGCGAACGCATAACAGATCACCTTCATAGAACCCGAGAAATGTAATTAACATCTCCTCTGGAGCGAGGCCTGAGCCTATCCTGTTCGTGGGGGGAGGGCCGATTGGGCCACGGGAATCAGGCCGACTTGCATGGAAAAAACACGTTTTGAGGTGGTGGAGCCGGAGGGTTTCAAATAATCAAACAGATAAATAAAGGACTTGTTAGAAATTAATGAAAGATGAGGGGTTTTCCCGTATTATAATATGTTGAGTGTTTTGTAGCTTCTGGTTTAGACTTATAGATATCATTGATGGCTTCTGTGCGCAAGATAATGGATCAATTCCATATTTAATCAAAAGATAGCCTTTAAATCATTTAGTTTAGGTGAAATAATTGGTTTGTTTGTCAGCCAGAAAAGTTAAGCAACCTACCCGAAAAGTGAGGCGGAATAAGTATCTGATTACCTGGAACCTTCTCCTGAACCGTGAAGACCTGGAAAAGATATCATGGAAACCCGAGGCCCTCAAAAAGGGACTCAACTACCTGAAGAACGTAGCCAAGGGAACAAGGCTCAAAGTCTACAGAATAATAGAGATGGAAGAGATCACACGCCGCACGCGTCTCGGCACCCTCCCAGCGTCGGCGAACCCCAGCGGCGTAGCCATCGCGGAGGCGAACAGCCTCAAGGAAGCCAGGAAGATGGTCGATGAATGGGTTGAAGGATTAACCTATGGAGGAATACCCGTGGGGGGGCGCCTCGAATACGAGATCAAGCCGCTGATGGAGCTGACAGGGAGGTGAGGAGATGACTTTCACTGTCGCAGGCGTCGTCAGATACGACCAAGTTGTCCTGAAGACGGATACGCTGGAGTTCAAGACCAACAGCACGCTCGTGCTGGCACCCGTACTTAGGTTACCGGAGCAAGGCTCCTTCGACCCCACCGCCCCCAGGACGCTCACGATAGTCGCGGACCAAATCACCATCGATGACCACGCCGAGATCACATATGACCTAGACGGCCGCTCAGGATACGACCCGGATACACCCGCACCGCCGCAGGGAGGCACGGTCCCCAACGGCAGCAACGGCTCATCCATCACCGGGACGGGACCCCACCCTCAAGCAAGTAACGGAGGGGACGGCAGGCCCGGGACAACGGGGCTTAGGGGAAACCCGGGCATCAACGCCCCAACGCTGGAGATATTCGCCAACGACGTGTCACAAAACTACACCGACGCCATCAAGATCAACTTCAAGGGACAGGACGGCGGAAACGGCGGAAAGGGCGGAGACGGAGGAAACGGAGGAAACGGCCAGAAAGGAGCCCCATCAACCACCAGCGACTCATGGTACGACGGGGACGAATGCACCAGGGAGCCGGGGCGCGGAGGAAACGGCGGAAAGGGCGGAGACGCGGGGCTACCAGGAACGGGAGGCGCAGGAGGAAACGGAGGAAACATCAAGATCTTTGTGAAGGACTCATCGCTCACCGCTGTAAACGGCTGGACCTACATAGTCAGGGGCGGAAAAGGCGGGGACGCCGGCACCCCGGGCGCACGAGGCGGCGGCGGGGCAGGCGGAGCCCAGGGAGACCACAACGACCCATGCCCCCGGCGAAACGAGTACAGGGGCACCGACGGCCCACCCGGCCGCTCGATGGATGAGATAGACACAGACTGGGCGACAAACTACCGGGGAGCAGACGGCTCAGACGGAGAGTATGAGACAATTGAACTCAACGAGGCGCCCAGCTAAGGAGGATGAAATGAGATGATAGCTGTAGAAATCTATAACGTGAGCGGCAAAAACTACGTCAACGACGACGTCATCTACTGCCGCATCCTACTATTCACGAACATCGGGGAGAACAAACTGGTCATAGTGCCGAAGAGTGGAGCCGCCCCCGGAGCCAGACGCGTGCTAAAGATAGTCGCCGACACGATCGACACACGGCTGGGCGGAGGCGTCAGCGAGATCACCTACAACCTCGACGGCGACCTCACGTTCCCGCTGCTCGACACAGGCCTGGACCCCAAGACGAAGGCCAAGAAAGGCAGCGACGGCACACCAGACTACTCCCATGGTCCCCTACCCCCAGCCAACAGGGCTTCCCCCAACTTCGACGCCCTATTGGATCCACTTCACTACGTCGGCACCTACCCCAAGGGCCTGGACGGTGGAGACGGAGCACCGGGAGGTAAAGGCGGTAAAGCGGCGAAGGGGTCTGATGGTCCCATCCTCGAGATCTGGACGAAAGAGATACTGGGACCCGGCCTGAATATAGATCTGAGAGGCCAGGAGGGGGGAGACGGCGGCGAAGGAGGGAAAGGCCAGTACGGAGGAAACGGACAGATGGGCTCCACCGCGGTCACAGGGACAGGTGAGACTTGGCTCGGCGTCCCCAACCTCACCTGCGTACAGGGCCCGGGGTTGGGCGGAGACGGGGGCAGGGGAGGAGACGCGGGCTGCGGGGGAGACGGTGGAGACGGAGGAAACGGCGGCGTCGTTAAACTCTTCTACACCGCGGGCGTAGACACGACCAAGCTCACCAACCTGCTCCAGAAAGGAGCAGGGGGCCTAGCGGGGCCCCCGGGAACGCCAGGCGAGGGCGGGAAATCGGGGCCAGCGGGAGTCAACACTCCGCCGTGCCTCCCTGCTCTGCTCTCCCAGGACGGGCCTGACGGCAACGCGTGCCCCAGAGAACAGGAACGAGTGGGAGTTTCGCTGGATGGTGAGGACGGCGTGGACGGGTACTACGTCTACCAGCAGGTTGAAGACATCCCGAAGCTGCCGGGGCTCTGGTTTTAAACTATAAAGAGCACCCGACCCCGGCATCTCTCTCCCTTAAGGCGCCGGGGTCAACCCTTTTTCTTGTATTTTCTCAGCCACGAGCTTCCTGAAGAGGGCGGTTCCTCTTAACGATTCTTCGACCTCGCCACGAGAGACATCGCCGAGGATCAGGCTGACGGGCTCGATTATCTCCGGGCACGCCTCCATCAGGGACTCCTCGAAGGCCCTGAAGGGGACATAGAAGTTAGGGTTCTTTCCCTGCTCAGCCTCCTCACACACCACCGGGCACCTGGCTAGGCTGTACGCCCAGAACCTCTGATAGAAATTCGCGTTAGCCACGTCACCCTTACGCGACAGGGCCTCCGCGACGGCCAGCCTGTACTCGAGCTCGAGGCTGGAGAGCGAGTACTCGTAGTGTCCCCACGTCCTCTCACTCATTCCCCGGACTGGGTGTGGGCTACACCTGGCGCTCACGGCGTCGTGGACCCGCTTCAAGGCGGTGATGGAGGCGGATGGCTCCGAGTCAAGGTGAAGATTCGCCGAGAGAAACTCCTCCAGATCGCTGTCCGTCGCGGCGGCCATGCGTCTAAGCTTCGTCATGGGCTTGGTCATAAGGCTCGTGACGCTCTCCTTGATGGCGTCACCTAGGGCGATCATGTAGTAGGCGTGGGCGGTCTGGAGGAAAAACAATACACCCGGAGGGAAACCTAGGTTCCTCTTCGCCTCCTTGAGAGCCGAGTCGCCGAACGCCAGCTGGCTGCCAAGCCTCTTCTCCCACATGGCTTTCTCGTAGGCGTTGGTCCTGATCTCGTCTATGAGTGGACCCACAAAGCCCGGCTTGCTCCAGACCATTTCCGACTCGACGAGAAGATGAGGAAGCGTCCTGTATCCAGCCGCTTCGTATGGGTCGATCATCTCCGAGACGGGAACCCAGAGGACATCCACGTACACCCTCCCGAGGGAGGTGGAGACAGTAATCCTCTGGGGATACTCCTCCGTCCTGTTCCACACCGAGAGAACGTCTATCTCGGGCACCTCTGGGCAGTCCTCATCCACCAGGGGCCTCCTCGACAGGACGCAGAGTGAACTAGGCTTCAACACGTCAACGGCTTTCCCGACGGCCTCAGCCAAGCCGGCCTCAGTTTCTCCGTCTACGCGACGCCGAACCTTTCCTCCGTGTGTTAACTTGTTTCGCCCCTACAGTGTCTTTCAAACTCCGCGAGCGCCGAGTACGCTGTCGCCGTCGTGAACAGGCGGTTATGGTCTTTGATGGCTGCTCCGATGGCCTTTCCATCCCTTGCCCAGGCATGATACCTCCACGGCTCCTTCATGGCCGGATGAGGTATCCTCAACAGATAGTAGGGGGGCCAGCTTCCATCCCCCAGCTGGTGCTTTAAAAGCCACTCGACGCCCCTCCTGACTCGATCCGAGTCCGTCGACCGGGACCCTAGCATGAGACCCTTCAGAGCTAACGCCGTCGAGAAGGCCACGCCCTCACCGGTCGTGCCGTCGTTCCAGCCCCCGTCAGCTAGCTGGGTCTCGGCGATCCAGTCACACGCCTCCAAGACCCCGTCACCCCCATCAACCGCCTTCAGAGCCCACATGCAATTGAAGGTCGAGTAAAGCGCATCGTTCCACCAGTAGGGCTTCCAGTAGCCCTCCTCCGTCTGAGACCCCTTAATAAAACTCAGTGCATCGGCGACGCCCTCAGACGTGCCCGCGTCGATGAGCGCCCGAGTCGCCGCACCCGTGACACACAGCTGAGACGTCTGCCAACCCTCAAACGAGACACTACCATCCAGCCCCATGTAACGCCCCACGGAGACAGGCGACGCATAGGTCCTGAACCCCCCGTCCATGTTCTGGTGCTTCAGGAGAAAACGGACACCTCTCTCAACCCCCTCGCCCATTCCAAGCTTGGAGAGGAAGAGGATGCACCACGAAGTAGAGTCGGCGTCCGCCGGAACGCCGGGCCCATAACCCCAGCCACCGTCTCCTCCCTGGTGATCAAGGATCCTTTG
>Ga0307439_1001730_pt1 | contig 13428 bp, 9 predicted proteins | sample SalMarWE160490MG_FD_202142 | JGI IMG/M metagenome (GOLD analysis project Ga0307439, IMG submission 202142) | Salt marsh sediment microbial communities from the Plum Island Ecosystem LTER, Massachusetts, United States - WE1604-90 | ecosystem: Environmental > Aquatic > Marine > Intertidal zone >... | reverse complement strand
GATATGATTATTGGTCTGAATGTGGGAGCAGGGATTACTCTTATCTGCTTTTATTTATTTAGAGCCTGATTTCGTATATCGATACTCCCCCCTTTTTGTGTTCATTGTTCGTAGTTCATTGTTCATTGACCTGTTAACTCGTTAGTCAAGTTAGCTCATAGCTCATTGCTCATAGCAAGTTCAAAACCAAATTCAAATAGCTGATAGGAAAACCAAAACAAAGTTCATGGCTTTAATTGGTTAAATGGTTAATTTTGCCCTCACCCTAAAGAGGAGAGAGCACTACTCACCAATTAACCACTCACCACTTACCGTCTTATTGTTCTTTCTGTCGATGAACTATGAACAATGAACAATGAACTACTTGTTGTGGGTTTTCTGTTTTTCCCTTGTTTTTATCAATGAAGTATGCCCTATGGTTTTGAATTTTTTGTTTTTTACTATACGCTATACGCTACCCGCTATACGCTGTATTTATCAATGAACTATATTTAAGGAGTCCAATCAGTGTCTTTTTATCTTATTATAGCCATTTTCATCGTGGGAATATGGGGCCTGATAGCCAAAGATAACCTTATCAAGAAAATAATAGGATTAAACATCCTCAATAGTGGGGTAGTCCTTTTCTTTGTCTATATAGGGTCTTTTCAGGGTACTACCGCTCCCATAATGGAAAAAGGGATAAAAGATGTGGTAGACCCCATTCCTCAGGCCCTTATGCTTACTGCCATTGTCATTGGAATCTGTCTTACCGCTCTAGCTTTAGCTTTGGTCTTGAAACTCTATCAGAAGTACAAGACTTTAAGTATCTCTCAAATAGAAAAAATGAGTAAAGATGAATAATATATTGATTCTTCTTATAGTCCTGCCTCTTTTAAGCTCTTTCCTCGTTCTTTTGGCAAGCTTCATCTCTCGTTCTTCTCCGGGTAAGATATTTAGCTTAGGAGGAGTTGCTCTTTCTTTAGGTTTACTTTGCCTGATAGCGCCTGCTATATTTTCCGGTGGAACTTTTAGCTACAGTGTAGGAGGATGGAAAGGGCCTCTGGGAATAACTCTTTATATGGATGGCTTAGCCTGGCTTACCTCTTTAATAGGGACGATTATTGCTTTACTTGCTCTTATCTATACCTCGGGAGAAAAAGATTATCATCCCAGGTTTTATTTCTTTTTTCTATTGCTCATAGTAGGGATGCAGGGAGTTATTCTTACCGATGACATCTTTAATATGTTTGTCTTTTTTGAGATTCTTTCTATCTCTACCTACGTCCTGGTTGCTTATTTTCAGACTGAGAGAGCCATAAGAGCCAGTTTCGATTACCTTCTCTTGAGCAGTCTGGGAGCTGCCTTTTTTTTGTTGGGCATAGGACTTATTTATCAAGCAGGTGGAGTATTAAGTTTAGAAGGGATAAGAGAAGTTGCTATCCATTTACAGAAAAACTCGCCTTCTATGTTTAATCTGGCAGTTGTCTGCCTGGTAGTAGGTGTCGGTATTAAGGCTGCTTTTATTCCTCTTCATACCTGGCTGCCCAATGCTCATGCTTATGCTCCTACTCCTGTCTCTGCTCTTTTATCGGCGGTGATGATCAAAGTTTCTTTTCTATCTATCTGGAGAATTATCAATATTTTTCAGGCACTTACCTTCCAGTATCTTTTTATATGGATAGGAGCTTTTACTGCTTTTTTAGCTGTGATTTGGGCTCTAGCTCAAACTGATATTAAGAAAATTCTTGCTTATCACAGCATTTCCCAGATGGGATTTATAGTAGCTTCCTTTGGAGTAGCCTCATCTTTATCTCTCACTGCTTCCTTTTTTCATATAATTAACCACTCTCTCTTTAAGAGCCTACTCTTTCTTTCGGCTGGCCTGGTTATTTATACTACGGGGATAAGAGATGTAAGTAAATTATCAGGACTGGGCAGGAAGATGCCCCTGGGCTTTTTTGCTTGTTTAGTGGGGTCCCTTTCCATCTCAGGGATACCCCCTTTCAACGGTTTTGTCAGCAAGAATCTTATTTCTCTTTCCTTAAAGAATTATCCTGTAGCTGCTTTTCTTATTCTGTTGGCTAGTGTAGGTACAGTTGCCTCTTTTAGCAAAATAATGAGAATTTTTGTTGGCAGCTCTGCCGGCGATAGAATAAAGAAGGTCCCGCTAAGTATGACTCTTCCCCTTCTTATTCTCTGTGCATTCTGCCTGGCTTTGGGTATTTTCCCCTCCTGGGGAGCAGGGGGGATATCTCGCCTTATAGTACCTGGATCGTTTTCCTTGCCAGGAGTATATACCTTCTGGCAAGTAGCTGTTAGTATTCTTATTTTAGCTGTGGGAGTTCTTTTTTATCTATTTACTCTTACTTCCTATGGGAAGAGGGTCTTTGGCTACATCAGACAAATGAGATCGGGGTTAAATAATTCTCTATTACTACTCATAATCTCCTTGATATTTTTTGTAATTTTTATCCAGCTTTTTTAGAAAAATAGGTGTTTTTGACATTTATTCTTGCTTGGCTTATACTGTTATGTTTTGAATAGTTGGCAGGTATCAGTTCATAGTTCAACGATAAATACAGCGTATAGCGGGTAGCGTATAGCGTATAGTAAAAACAAAAAATTCAAAACCATAGGGAACACTTTATCGATAGAAAGAACAATAAGACGGTGAGTGGTTAATTGATGAGTAGTGCTCTCTCCCCTCTGGAGCGAGGGGAGAATTAACCATTTAACCAATTAACTAATTAAACTAACGGATTAGCAGAACAATGAACAATAAACTAATTAAGGGAGAAATAAATGAAGTTGGAGAATGAGCTGGGGCTTTTTAGCGGCAGAGCTAATCCCGAGCTGGCTAATAAGATAGCCAAACATATAGGGGCTCCTTTGGGAAAAATGGAGCTCAGTTCCTTTAGTGATAAGGAGATGTATGTTAGGATAAATGAGAATGTCAGGGGAAAGGATGTTTTTCTTATCCAACCTACCAGCCCCCCTGCCAACGAGAATTTAATGGAGCTCCTTATAATGATAGATGCTTTTCAAAGAGCATCGGCTCGAAGAATCACAGCCGTTATTTCTTATTATGGATACGGGCGTCAAGACAGGAAGGATGAGCCACGTGTTCCTATCACAGCCAAATTAGTAGCTAATTTAGTCACTACAGCAGGTGCAGATAGAGTTCTTACTATAGATCTTCACGCGGCTCAGATTCAAGGATTTTTTGATATAAAGGTAGACCATCTTTTTGCCGCCCCCGTATTTGTTGATTATTTTATCAGTAAGAATCTTAAGAATTTGGTAATTCTCTCTCCCGATATGGGAGGGATAAGGAGAGCACGTGCTTATGCTAACAGGCTAGATGCTTCTCTGGCTGTCATAGATAAAAGAAGAACCGGTGCTAATAAGGCTGAAGTATTGAATGTAGTAGGCAAAGTCAAAGGGAAGCAGATTCTTATTGTGGATGATATGATTGATACCGGCGGAACATTGATAGCAGCGGTGAGAGCTTTGATAAAGAAAGGAGTTCAGGAAATCTACGTCAGTGCCACTCATCCTATCCTTTCAGGAAGTGCTTATGAAATGATTGAGAGCTCTTCTTTGAAGGAGCTGGTAGTAACCGATACTATTCCCCTAAAACAAGAGAAAGCAAAAACAAAAATAAAAGTTCTTTCAGTGGCTCCTTTATTGGGAGAGGCTATAAAACGCATTCATGAAAATAGGTCTGTAAGCTCTCTTTTTGTGTAGTTCATTAAATACAGCGTATAGCGTTTAGCGTACAGTGAAAAACGTAAAAGGAAAAATGCAGAATCGTAGTGAATAGTTCATTGGTAAGAACGAATTAGTTCATCGACAAAATAAATCAGTTCATAGTTCATTGTTCGTTGTTCATCGATAAGAAGAAGGATCTATATCCTATGGTTTTATGTTTTTTACTATACGCTACCCGCTAAACGCTATACGCTAAAATTGAAAGGAGTTTTTTTGATGGAAACAGTCAGGTTAAAAGTGAAACTCAGGGATAAAATAGGCAAGGAATATGCTCGTAAGTTAAGAAAAGAGGGGGGTTTGCCGGCCATTCTCTATGGCCCTCATCTTAGGATAAGTCTGCCTTTAGAGATAGGGCAGGAGGATTTGCGTGAATTTACCTCTCGTTTATCTAAAGGAGAAACGGTTGTTACTCTGGATATAATTAATGAGAAAAAGAATAAAGAGAGGGAAGTTATCGTCAAGGATGTTCAGAGAGATTGGTTAAAGGGGGGTCTCCAGCACATTGATTTTTATGAGATTACTCGAGGAGAAGAGGTGTCTACTGCACTGCCTTTGTCCTTTATAGGCAAAGCTAAAGGAGAGAAATTGGGAGGTGTGGTGGAACATCTCTTAAGAGAGGTGAAGATCGAATGTCTTCCCAGGAATATTCCTCTCAATATAGAGGTAGATGTAAGTTCTCTAGACATAGGTGATTTTGTGGATATAAAAGATTTAGCCATACCTTCCGGGGTGAAGATTGTTAATCATCCTGAGGAAAGGGTGGTTACAGTGCTTCATCCTACCAGGGTGGAAGAAGAGGTTGAGGAAGAAGAAGCCGAAGAAGAGGTTGAGGTAATAGGCAAGAAGGAAAGAGAGGGAGAGGAAGCTTCTGAAGAAGTACAGGAAAAGACATCAGAGAAAAGTAAGGAATGAGAGTGATCTTTGGACTGGGTAATCCGGGAAAGGATTATGAGCAGAGTCGGCATAATATAGGGTTTCGTGTTATAGATAAACTTTCCCAAGAGCACAGAGTTGAACTAAATAAATATTCATGTCAGGCCTGGATAGGAGAAGGTGAGATAGGTAAGGAAGAGGTTTTCTTAGTTAAACCTCTTACTTTCGTCAATGCAGCAGGTGTTTCCCTTCTTCAGCTCAAACAGAAACATAAAACAAGTTTAGAAGATATAATGGTGATTAGCGACGATGTGAATTTAGAATTAGGTAAGCTTAGATTGGCTCGCAAAGGAGGAGACGGAGGGCACAAAGGGTTAAGGTCTATTATTGAGTTTCTGGGGACAGAGGAATTTCCCCGTCTGAGGATTGGCATTGACAGACCCGAGGAGAAAATAGAATTAAAGGAATACGTCCTGGGAGAATTCACCTTTAGAGAAAAGAAGGTAATTGAAGAGACAATAAGTAGAGCCAGTCAAGCAGTGGAGATGGTGATAAGGCAAGGAATAGACGAGACTATGAAACTTTATAATTAAGAGGAGAAAAAGCTTATGTGGCAGGTTTTTATCCCGGCAGGAGCAGGAGTAATAGGACTAATCGGAGTAGGTTTTTTGATAAAGGGTATTCTCAAGGCAAGTTCGGGGAATAAACTAATGACGGACATTTCCCGGACCATTCAGCAAGGAGCAAAAGCTTTTCTCTTCAGGGAATATAGAACAGTAGCTATTTTGGTGGTCATAGTGGCTACTCTTCTTTCTCTGGCTCCTTTCTTTGTACACAATGTCGGAGTCAATTGGCAAACAGCACTAGCTTTTGTTATTGGGGTTGTTTGTTCGGCTTCAGCTGGTTGGATTGGGATGAGTATAGCTACTAGAGCTAATTCTAGAACCACTGAGGCGGCTCGAAGGGGACTCAAGCCAGCTTTAAATATTTCCTTTTCGGCCGGAGCAGTTACCGGTTTGTCCATAGTTTGCGTAGCCTTTTTAGGGTTGGTAGTCGTCTATCTCTTATTTAAAGGTAAACCAGCTATTATAAATGGATACGCTATGGGAGCCTCCTTGATGGCTTTGTTTGCTCGTGCAGGAGGAGGAATCTATACCAAGGGAGCAGATATGGGAGCAGATTTGGTGGGAAAGGTAGAAGCAGGTATTCCTGAAGATGATGCTCGTAACCCGGCTGTTATTGCTGATAATGTGGGAGATAATGTAGGTGATGTAGCTGGCTTGGGAGCGGACCTTCTTGAATCTTATGTAGAGTCAATAATTGCTACTTTAGCTATTGCTGCTTCTATAGCTATTCTTTCTTTAACCTACCTTCCCTTTTATCTGGCCGGCTGGGGGATACTTTGTTCCCTCATAGGAGTTGGTTGGATAAAAATGGCTAAATTAAAGGACCCTCAGGCAACTCTGAATGGAGGAACCTATATCTCTGCTGCTTTGATGATGGTTGGCTCTTTCTTTATTGTAAAGTATCTTGGAGCTGCTTATGGGGATTACTCTCTCTTAGGACCTTTCTGGGCCATTATTGCTGGAATTCTTTCCGGTTTAGTTATAGGAGAGGTTAGCGTTTATTATAGCTCCAGTAAATATAAACCTGTTAAGGAACTGGCTAATTCCTGTAAGACCGGCCCGGCGATAGCAATAGTCAATGGGCTATCTCTGGGGATGTTATCAACTTTGGTTCCGGTAGTGGTTATTGCTGCGGCTACTCTCATTGGATTCTTCTTTGCCGGGATGTATGGAGTAGCTATGGCTGCCCTGGGTATGCTTTCTATCCTGGGCGTTACCCTGGCTGTTGATTCCTATGGACCGGTGGCCGACAATGCAGGAGGAATCGCAGAGATGGCTCAGCTACCGAGAGAGGTTCGTCAGGTCACTGATAAATTAGATACAGTGGGAAACACCACTGCTGCTATTGGTAAGGGGTTTGCCATAGGTTCAGCTGCTTTTGCTGCTTTAGGGTTGATTACCGCTTATAGGGTCACTATAAACAGTCTTGCTTCTCGCTCTTTCACCCTTTCCCTGGCCGACCCTAAATTAATTGCTGGCTTGCTGATTGGAGGAATGGTCCCCTATCTCTATGGCTCTCTCTTAGCCAGAGGAGTAGGAAGGGTAGCTTTTCAAGTGGTAGAGGAGGTGAGAAGGCAGTTCAGGGAGATCCCTGGACTGATGAAGGGAAAGGCGAAAGCTGACTCTACCAAATGTGTGGATATAGCTGCGCGGGGAGCATTGGAGAATATGATGCTGCCAGGAATCCTGGCTATAATTATTCCAGTGGGGATTGGTTTTATGCTGGGTCCTGTTGCTCTAGGAGGATTTCTGGTTGGGTCTTTGGTAGTGGGTCTTCCTTTAGGAATACAGACAGCCAATACAGGAGCAGCTCTAGATAATGCCAAGAAATATATTGAAGAAGGAAATCTGGGAGGAAAGGGCTCTCCTGCTCATAAGGCCTCAGTAGTGGGGGATACTGTAGGAGATCCCTTAAAAGACACAGTTGGTCCCTCTATTAATATCCTGATTAAGTTGATGTCCGTGGTTTCTCTTGTTTTAGCTCCTCTATTTGTGGCTTTACATTAAACTATAGCGGATAGCGTTTAGCGTGTAGCGGATAGTGAAAAACGTAGAGTGAAAATGCAAGACTATAGTTCGTTGTTCATAGTTCATCGACAAAAAGAACAATAAGACGGTAAGTGGTGAGTGGTTAATTGGTGAGTAGTGCTCTCTCCCCTCCGGAGAGGGAAAAATTAACCATTTAACCAATTAACCATTTAACTAACGAGTTAACAAGTCAATGAACAATGAACTAGCAGTGAGCTCGTAAGAGCGAGGGTACGATGAACTTGGAGGAAAAAGATGGCAGAGATTATAAGAGCTCCAGCGGTAGCAGGTACTTTTTATAAAGGGACAGCAGAGACTTTAAACCAGCAGATTGAGGACTGTTATACTCATCCCTTAGGTCCGGGGAAAGTACCACAACTGAGCTCAAAAAAAGAGGGCAATATTTTAGGTCTGGTCAGTCCACATGCAGGATATGCTTATTCTGGTCCTGTAGCTGCCTGGGGATTTCATCAAGTGATAAGAGGGCAGATTCCGGAAGTAGTTGTTATCTTGGGTCCTAATCATCGTGGTTTTGGTGCTTCTATAGCTATATCCGGTAAAGGTGGGTGGAAAACCCCTTTAGGAAAAATTCAGGTAGATGAGGAGCTAGCAAAAGAAATAGTGGAGATTTCTCCTCTTGTCCAATTTGATGATAAAGCTCACCAAAGAGAGCATTCTCTGGAGGTTCAACTTCCCTTTCTTCAATATAGTTATGGAGAAAGTTTCAAGATAGTTCCCATTTGCATGATGGAGCGGGACCAGTCTATAGCTAGTAAGCTGGGGGAGGTTCTCTCTCAAGTGCTTGGAGGAAAGAATAGCTTAATAATCGCTAGTACAGACTTTACCCATTATCAGCCAAAGGATATTGCCGAAAGGCAGGACAAAAAAGCCTTAACGGCTATTCTCTCTCTTAGCCCGGGAAATCTTAATCATGCGGTTTCCCGCTATCGTATCTCTATGTGTGGACTTGGTCCAGTAATGGCTATGCTTACTGCTGCCTCTTTACTGGGAGCAAAAACAGCCAGACTCTTGAAATACGCTACCTCGGGAGATATTAGCGGGGATTATGAGGCAGTGGTTGGTTATGCCTCAGTAGTGGTAGAAAAGTAGCATTTAAGGCTATTTTCTCTTCCTTTTCAAATCTTCTTTGCCTGAGTATAAGCTCATCGAAGTCTATTTTATGTCCGTCAAAAGTCGGCCCATCTACACAGGTAAATTTTACTTTTCCTCCCACTGTTACCCGACAGCCACCACACATACCTGTAGCATCTACCATAATGGAATTGAGACTCACCCTGGTTTCAATATCATATTTTTTAGTGAGTTCACAGACTGCTTTCATCATAGGAAGAGGACCAATAGCTACTGCTTCCTCTATTTTCTCCTTCCTATCCAGAACCTTTCTTACCAAATCAGTAACAAAGCCGTGATGGCCAAAGCTTCCATCATCAGTGCTGTAGAGCACTTCATCACTTACCCTTTCCATTCTTTTCCTAAAGAAGAAAAGATTTTTACTTCTTGCTCCGATCAATGAGATAACCTTGTTACCTACATCTTTATACTTTTTAGCTTCCGGATAAAGAGGAGCTACTCCTACTCCTCCTCCTATACAAAGCACAGTCCCTACCTTCTCGATAGGGCTGGGAATGCCCAGGGGCCCAAGAATATCCTCTATTGTCTCTCCTTCTTTCATTTTACCCAACTGAATAGTAGTTTTTCCTACCTCCTGAATTACGATAGTAATAGTTCCTTCTTCAGGGTTATGTTCAGCAATGGTAAGAGGGATACGCTCGCCTGTCTCATTTAATCTGACAACCACAAACTGGCCTGCTTCGAATTTTGAGGCAATATGAGGGGCCCGGATACGGAAAAGTTTAATCTGAGGAGCTAAATCTTCCTTTTTGAGAATCTTAAAGTGTTTTGTTTGCACTCTCTTCCCCTTTTGAAAATAGCGTATAGTAGAAAACAAGAAATTGAAAACCATAGGGAATACTTCATTGATAAAAAAACAACGGAAAAAGGGAGAAAAGGGGACGGTTCTATTTTTACTATTTTTAGTATATTTTTATGTTTTTATTAGTACCACTTTGTTAGGAACACTTCTAAATACTGGCTTATATTGTAAAATAGAACCGTCCCCTTTTTTCTTCTTTTTTCCCTTTTTTCTCTTTCTCTTGCGCAATACGACATACGATATACGCAATACTATATGCTAGCATAGTTTTGCTAATTTGACAATGAGATGTTGGGTAGATAGAATACAGGCGGAGAGCTACAATGAGCCAGAATAAGATTATTATAAAGGGAGCTAGAGAGCATAATCTTAAGGGCATAGACCTGGAAATTCTGCGCAATGAATTAGTGGTTATTACTGGATTAAGTGGTTCTGGAAAGTCCTCATTGGCTTTTGATACTCTCTATGCAGAAGGACAGCGGCGATATGTAGAATCACTTTCCAGTTATGCTCGACAATTTTTAGAGCAAATGTCCAAACCTAAGGTGGACTATATTGAAGGTCTATCTCCAGCAATTTCTATTGAGCAGCGTAAAGCCTCTTCAAATCCCAGGTCAACCGTAGCTACCCGTACTGAGATTTACGATTATTTGAGACTTATTTTTGCCCATATTGGTGAGCCTCATTGCTATAATTGTGGTAGAAAAATCCAGTCTCAGACTATAGAAGACATGAGTAATCAGATTATGCAGTTCAGGAAGGGTTCCTTGATCCAGATAATGTCTCCTCTAGTGCGAGGAAGAAAGGGAGAGCATAGGGACCTTTTAGAAGAGATAAAGAGAGAGGGTTATTTAAGAGTAAGAATTGATGGGAGGATTCGTCTTCTGGAGGAGGAAGTATTTCTGGATAAAAATAAAAAACATACTGTAGAGATAGTAGTGGATAGATTAGAAATAAAGAAGGGGATAGAAACTCGTTTAACTGACTCTTTAGAAACAGCCAGTAATAGGTCAGATGGTTTGGTCCTGGTTACTCAAAAGCTCGGTGAGAAGGAGAAGGAGCATATTTTTAGTCGACACTTTGCCTGTTCTCACTGTGGTATTAGTTATCAGGAAATATCTCCTCGTATGTTTTCTTTTAATAGCCCCTATGGGGCCTGCCCGGTTTGTAATGGATTGGGAACTCAGCAGAGCATAGATCCTGGCCTGGTGGTGCCGGACAGGGCCAGGTCTCTGAATGAGGGTGCTGTTGTACCCTGGAACGTGGGAGTGGGATTTCATAGGTGGGCAAGAACGGCTGCTGGATATTACTTTAGGCGGCTTGCTTCAGTTGCTGAACACTATGATTTTTCTCTGGATGAACCTTTTGAAAGCCTATCAGAAAGAGCACAGAAAACTATCCTTTATGGCTCAGATTCTGAGAAGATTAAATTCACCGAACAAAGAGGGGGGGAATTTTATGAGTATTGGACTACCTTTGAAGGAGTTATCCCCAATCTGGAAAGGAGATACAAGGATAGTGGTTCAAATTATGTCCAGGAGGAGATATCTAAATATATAAGAGAGACCCCTTGTCCGGGATGCGGGGGAGCTCGTCTGCGTAAGGAGAGTTTGGCAGTAACTCTTGAAGGTATGTCCATTTATGAGATAGTCAAACGGAGCATAAAAGAGAATAATACTTTCTTTTCCAACTTGAAGTTAAACTCACGTGAGCAATTGATAGCTGGCGAGATTTTAAAGGAAATAAAGAAAAGATTAGGTTTTATGGTTAGCGTTGGGCTGGATTATCTTACTCTGGATAGAAGGGTAGGTACTTTATCAGGAGGTGAGGCAGAGCGTATTCGTCTGGCTACTCAGATAGGGTCAGGCCTGGTAGGGGTGATTTATATTCTTGATGAGCCTACTATTGGTCTGCACCAGAGAGATAATAAGAGACTTCTGGATACCTTGAAAGGTCTGCGTGATATGGGTAATACTATTATTGTAGTAGAGCACGATAGATCTACTATAGAAGCAGCGGACCATATTATTGATTTAGGACCAGGAGCAGGAGAGCATGGGGGAGAGGTGGTGGTGAGTGGCTCTTTGCAAGATGTTATTGACTGCGGACGTAGTTTGACTGGGAAGTATCTTAAAAATGAATTGAAGATATCTATTCCTACTATTCGTCGCCAACCAAGAGATAATCAATATCTTGAGATTATCGGAGCAGAAGAACATAATTTAAAGAAGATAAATGTTAAGTTTCCCCTGGGGACATTTATCTGTATTACCGGCGTTTCGGGTTCTGGTAAGAGTACCCTGGTAGAGGAGACCCTATACAGAGCACTGGCACGTCATTTCTACAAAAGTAGGATGAAACCAGGAAAATACGAAAAGATGGAGGGTATACATTTTATTGACAAGGTAATAGTGATTGATCAGTCTCCTATTGGACGAACTCCTCGTTCTAACCCGGCTACCTATACCGGTCTTTTCACTCCTATCAGGCAACTTTTCTCTCAGATAGAAGAGGCTAGAATGAGAGGGTATCAACTGGGTAGATTTAGTTTTAATGTAAAAAGGGGCAGATGTCAGCGGTGCAAAGGTGAGGGACTGATCAAGATTGAAATGCAATTTCTTCCCGATGTCTATGTTCCCTGTGATGTCTGTAAGGGAAAGCGTTATAGTAAAGAAACCCTTCAGATAAAGTATAAGGGCAAGAATATTGCTGATGTTCTTGACCTGACGGTAGAAGAGGCTTTAAAATTTTTCCGTAACATTCCTCAAGTGAGAAGAAAATTGGAAACTTTGAATGATGTGGGATTAGGATATATCCATCTGGGGCAACCCGCTACTACTCTGTCTGGTGGAGAGGCGCAGAGGGTAAAGCTTTCCCGGGAGCTTTCCAAACTTGGCACAGGGAAGACTCTATATATATTAGATGAACCTACTACCGGTCTTCATTTTGCTGATATAGATAAGCTTCTAAGTGTTTTAAATCGATTAGTAGATAAAGAGAATACGATTCTGGTTATTGAGCATAATCCTGATGTAATCAAAATGGCTGATTATATTATTGATTTAGGTCCTGAAGGGGGAGAAGAAGGAGGGGAGCTGGTTGCCTGTGGTCCTCCCGAGGAGATTGTTAGAAACAAACGTTCTTATACCGGGGAAATTCTAAAGAAATTTCTATGAAAGTGGGTAATTTTTCTTTCCGCAATACGCAATACGATATACTTTCTTTTCTTTTTCTTTCTCTTACGCAATACGCAATACGATATAGGAGCAAATTATGTCTTTATCAAAAAGAGCTCAGTTAATTAGTCCTTCTCCTACTTTAGCTATAGCGGCGCGGGCTAAAGCGATGAGAGCTGAGGGCGTTGATGTGATTGGGTTTAGTGCAGGCGAGCCAGATTTCGATACACCCTCCTACATAAAGAAGGCGGCTAAAAAGGCATTAGATGAGGGATTTACTAAATACACGCCTGCATCAGGAATAGAAGAACTGAAAAAAGCTATTTGTCAGAAACTTAAAGAAGAGAATAATCTGGAGTATGATACTTCAGAGATAATTGTATCTTGTGGGGCAAAGCACTGTCTATATAATGCTTTTCAGGTTTTATGCCAGGAAGGTGATGAGGTAATCCTATCTGTTCCCTATTGGGTAAGTTATGTTGAACAAATAAAGCTTGCCGGCGCAAAGCCTATTTTTATAGAGACATCAGAGGAGGATGGATTTAAAATCTCTCCTTCTCAGCTTGAGCAAGTAATCACTTCTAAGACCAAGCTTTTTCTTATCAATAGTCCTAATAATCCCACCGGGGTAGTTTATTCTAAGAAAGAGCTGGAGGCCATTAAGGAGATACTGGTAAAGAAAGGTGTCTATGTAATTTCCGATGAGATTTATGAGAAAATCATCTATGATGCTAGAGAACACATTAGTATTGCCTCATTGGGACCAGAGATAAGAAAGCTGACTATTCTAATAAATGGCGTTTCCAAAACTTACTCCATGACTGGCTGGAGAATAGGTTATGCGGCAGGAGATAAGAGGATTATAGGAGCAATGTCCAGCTTACAGAGTCACTCTACTTCTAATCCTACTTCTATAGCTCAGAAAGCGGCTATAGCAGCCATTTGTAAACAGACAGAAGCTGTAGATAAGATGGTGGTTGAGTTCAGAAAGCGAAGAGATTACGCAGTAGAGAGATTA
>Ga0307439_1001722_pt1 | contig 13466 bp, 10 predicted proteins | sample SalMarWE160490MG_FD_202142 | JGI IMG/M metagenome (GOLD analysis project Ga0307439, IMG submission 202142) | Salt marsh sediment microbial communities from the Plum Island Ecosystem LTER, Massachusetts, United States - WE1604-90 | ecosystem: Environmental > Aquatic > Marine > Intertidal zone >... | reverse complement strand
GTAGAGGAGAGTAGATAATGGATTCGACTCACGCTTGTATGAGAGCTCAGGGAAATCAGCCCGCAATCCAATCCTTCGAATTGGTGATAATGTAACCTTTCGTTTCCGCAGGGGGAATAGTATGCTACACGGAAAGCTGTTCCTACTTCATCCATGGAGTGAACCCGATGGCAGGTGAGAAGATCCTGGTCGTCGACGACGAAGCCAACATTGTCGATCTGGCACGCATGTATTTAGAACGCGATGGGTTCCAGGTCTGTGAGGCGAGCGACGGCGTACAAGCGTTGCAGGAAATCAAGCAGCAGAAACCCGATCTGATCGTCCTGGACATTATGCTGCCCGAGATTGACGGATTCGAAGTCTGCCAGCGCGTGCGGGCGGAATCGGAAGTGCCCATTATCATGCTCACCGCCCGCGACGATGACGTGGACAAGATCGTCGGTCTGGAGCTGGGCGCCGACGATTACATGACCAAACCCTTCAACCCGCGCGAACTGGTGGCACGCGTGAAGACGATCCTGCGCCGCATGGAGCGAACTCCGCGTGAAGATACAACTCCCCTGGATCTTGGCGACTTGTCCATCGATCCGGCCAGTCGGGAGGTTCGCGTTGACGGGGAAATGGTCAATCTGCGTACGAAGGAATTCGATCTGCTGCTGACTTTCTGTGAGCACCGCAGTATCGTACTCACACGCGAGCAACTGCTGGAATTGGTGTGGGGCTTCGACTTCTACGGCCAAACGCGCACCGTGGATGTGCACGTTGCCAACCTGCGCAAACGGTTGTCGAACAGCAAGAACGTACGCATTGAGACGGTGACGGGCGTGGGCTACAAATTGGTGTGTGAGTAGTTGCGTGCTTCGATCCCTGCGTTCCCGTTTGTTTCTTACCTTTTTAATGTTCGCCGGGGTGATCGTGACCCCGGTGATTTTGAGTTTGGTTTACGTTACGTTCAATAATCTCGAACGTCTGGAATACCGCCGATTGAACGTCTTTCGCAGCGCATTCGAACTGCGGGAGCGAAATGTGCTGGCGGATCTGTCCTCTGATCGCTTGACCGCTTTTCTACAGCGTATTGATGAACAAGCTGACGTTCGGCTCTTGATCCTCGACGATGCGGGAAACGCTGTTGCCGACAGCCGCCCGGAAGCACTAACCATGCCGGAAGATGTGCGTGAGCTGATTATTGCGAGTGATTCAACAGAGCAGGGCAGATTCGGGGGCCTGCTTTCCGGCTCGTGGATCTTCGTTTCTGCCCGTATTCCCAACAATCGTTGGGTTATCATGGCCACACCTTCAACCACGCTGCGGCGGTTTTCAACATGGGGGGATGAATTGATCCGGCCGCTCCTGCGTACGGGGATTCTGGCCTTGATTGTCTCGGCGCTGCTCGCCTGGTTGGTCGCCCGCTGGGTCGCTGCACCGTGGAGTAAAGCGGCCGGAGCGGCCCGCGCAGTTGCTGCGGGCGATTACGAGCAGCGCATCGAACCCCTCGGACCGATCGAAGCGGAGAGCATGGCGGTTGCCTTCAACGACATGGTCCAACGCGTCCAGCTCAGTCGGCGAGCGCAGCGGGATTTCGTGGCCAATGTATCCCACGAATTGAAAACGCCGCTGACTTCGATTCAGGGATTTGCACAGGCCATATTGGACGGGACGGCGGAAGACCGTGCAAACATCGAGCATGCGGCGCAGGTGATTTTCGATGAATCTGATCGCCTGCGGCGTTTGGTCGAAGATCTGCTGGATCTGGCACGGCTCGATGCGCGGCAGGTGGATTTCAATCGCGAAGCGGTGCAGCTGGTGGAGCTCATTGAGAGCATACTGAACCGGCTGGAAATCCGTGCGCTGGAAGGTAATGTTGAATTGTCGAATGAATTGCCGACGCTGCCGACCATTATCGGAGACGGCGATCGGCTGGCGCAGGTGTTTACCAATCTGATTGACAATGCCATCACCCATTCACCAGTAGGCGGTGAAGTGACGATCTGTGCAGATCAGGAGAACGGTTGGGTATCGATTCATGTCGATGACCAGGGCGCAGGGATCCCGTCAGAGGAACTCTCCCGCATTTTTGAGCGTTTTTATCAGTTGGAGAAGGCACGCTCGGCAGGAAAGAAGCGCGGCGCGGGGCTGGGCCTGGCGATTTCGCGCGAGATCGTGCAGATGCACGGCGGCCGACTCGTTGCGCAGAGTTCGCCAGGCCGGGGCAGCCGCTTTACCGTCCAGCTTCCGATCGCTCGTTCGGATGACAAAACCCTCGCCCGTCGCCAGCTGCGATAATCCGATATAATCCTGAATACCAAGCTTGGGGAGTATGTTGATGTCAACGGATGAGCAAAAAAAGGCGATTTGGTTCTCCATTGGCCTGGTCGCGACACTGACAGTTTGTCTCTGCATCGCTGTCAGTATTTTCGTTTTCTCGTTTATTGATGATGCCTTTGATGCGGTTTTATCTTCTGATCTGGTGACGCAAAGCACGGCGACGGATCGACCGAACGAAGCGGGTTACAAGTCCGCTGAAATGTCGTTATCGAAAATGTATGAGACCTTGATGCAAGCCGATATCGACATGGACCTGGCGTGGGAAATGCGAGACAGTTTGGCTGAGACGATCGTGCCGGAAAGCGATCCGCGATCTCTTGCGGAACGGTTTCGAGGTGTCATCAACATCCCGCATGTCCTCAGCGAAGCGGCCAGACCGATCAGGGTGGGCGCGACGGAAACCTTCTGGATCACGGACAACAACAATGGGGAGAGTTACGAGATCACGGCTGAAATGGCATACGCCACCGATCACGCTTACTTTTGGGTTGAAGAAGGTGTTGATTATGACTATGAAGATACTGTAGAACTCGTGGACACGTTTGAAAATGAGATTTACCCGACGGATCGCGAATTCTTCGGCGAGGAGTGGTCTCCAGGCGTGGACGGAGATGTCCATATTTACATTCTTTATGCACGTGGTCTGGGTTACGGTATCGCTGGACTGTATGGCTCGATTGATGAATATTCACCCCTGGTCCATCCCTATTCAAATGCCCACGAGATTTTTTACATCAGCGCCGACAACGTCCATCTATGGAAAGAGTTCACTTATGGTGTACTGGCACACGAATTCCAGCACATGATCCACTGGTATCGGGACAGCAATGAGAGCGCCTGGTTGAACGAAGGATTCTCAGAGTATGCCATGCTGTTGAATGGCTACAGCACAGGTGGGGCCGAGTACACCTTCGCAAGCAATACTGATAAGACGCTCGAATATTGGCCGAGCGGAGATGATAGTACCGCACACTACGGTCAGGCCTTTCTGTTCGTTACCTACTTCATTGATCGTTTTGGAAAAGAAACAACGCAGGCGGTGATCGCGCATCCTGCCAATGGATTGGATTCGATCGATCAAGTCCTGCAATCCATTAACGCCTCCGATCCACAAACCAGCGAGCCAATTGGCGTTGATGATGTGTCCGCGGACTGGGCTACTGCAATGTGGTTGAACGATCCGGACCTTTCGGATGGCAAATTCAGCTTCCACTCGTTTGATCCACCCAAGCCCCAGGCGGCTACTTCCTTCTTCGAATGCCCGTTCGACGAGCAGACTCAGACTGTCAATCAATACGGCATTGATTACATTCAATTTGCCTGTACGGGGACCTACACGGTAGAGTTCGAGGGACTGCAGAGCGTTCAAATCGTTCCCGAAGTCCCTCACTCAGGTGATTTTGCCTTCTGGTCGAATCGAGGGGATACATCCGATATGACGTTGACGCGTGCGTTTGATTTCACGGACGTGAGTGGGGATATTACCTTCGATTATTGGGTCTGGTACGACATCGAATGGGATTGGGATTACTTGTATTTACTGGCGTCTGAGGATGGTGGAGAGACCTGGCAATTTGTTAGCACGCCGTCCGGAACGGACACCAATCCTACAGGTAACTCGTACGGATTGGGATACACCGGTTACAGTGGTGGTGAGAAAATCCCTGCGTGGATCCGGGAAAGCGTCGATCTTTCTGCGTTTTCTGGACAAGAGATCTTGCTGCGTTTTGAATACATCACCGACATGGCGGTTAACGGAGAAGGGTTGCTGTTGGACGATCTTTCCATCGAGGCGGTTGATTATCAAACGGATTTTGAATCCGGGGATGGAGGTTGGGATGCATCTGGTTTCGTGCGTCTCTACAATCAACTGCCTCAGACGTATCGACTTGTATTGATCGAAGCAGGGCGTGAGACGCGCATCCGTGAGCTGACACTGGATGAGGACCAATCTGTCCAATTTAAGTTCTCGCTCGGAGAAGAATACGACGAAGCGATTTTGATTGTCATCGCCACTGCACGCTATACCTGGCAACCTGCGTACTACCAATTTCAGGTTCTACCATGATGAATGGGGGCAAGCCCAGGCGAACACAAATTCCACGAAACGAGCATTCATCGTAAGATCGATTGTGTCGATTAGGGTGCTTGGGTCTTCAGCGAGCTGGTGATGTTGGTGGAGGGAAGATGCATAGATTTCGGGTATTTCTTGCGCTTGGCATAAGTGGGCTGATATCGGCTTTTCTCATTCCACAACAATCCGGGATTGAGATTGTCGAAACGCGGGCCACGGTCCTCTTTCCAGACGAGATCGAATTCTCGATCGAAATCGAGAGTGATGTCATCATTGCAGTCGTCGAGTTGGAATACGGACTCGATGTCACTAGTTGTGTGACCGACGTCAATCGTGTGATCCCAGAAGATTTTCAACCCGCATACGATGTGAATACCTATTGGGTGTGGAATATGCGTCGTACGGGATCTTTGCCTCCCGGAGCTCGATTGTGGTGGCGTTGGCATGTGATTGATGGTGATGGCATCGAGTTGCGAACGGAAAAACAATGGCTGACTTGGCTGGATCATGTCCATCCCTGGGACGTCGTTCAGTCCGGAAATGTTTATCTGCACTGGTACAGTGGAGATGAAAGCTTCGCCAGGCAGCTGCTGGACGCTGCAGTAGAGGCGCAGGATCTTTTAGAGGAAGATATCGGCACTTATCTGTACCGGGATGTCCATCTTTATATTTACGCGGATACTGCCGACATGCGTGAAGCCATACTATTCGAACCAGGATGGACGGGTGGATTGGCGTATCCTGGTTTTGCTATCGTTCTCATTGGTATCACTCCGTACGATCTTGATTGGGGGCTCGAAACCATTTCCCATGAATTCGCCCACGTGGTCGTGGGTAACGCCGTTGACCACTGCTATAGTCGTTTGCCCACGTGGTTGGATGAAGGCCTGGCGGTATATGCCGAAGGTGGCCTGGACGACAACTCCGAATACCTGCTGAGCGAGGCGATTGAGGAGGATCAACTTCTTTCGGTACGCTCGCTAAGTGACGGTTTTGCCGAACATACGGGCATGGCGATTTTATCCTACGCTCAATCGTATAGCCTGGTCGATTACTTAATCGATACCTATGGGCGGGAATCGATGATAGCGCTGCTGCAAGCCTTTCAGGATGGCTATCGCTACGATACAGCTCTAGAAAAAGTATATGGTTTCGACGCAGATGGGTTGGATCGAGCGTGGCGAGATGCGGTGGGGGCAAACACGGATACGGTTGAAACTGCTTCATTCCTGGCGACGCCGACAGTCTTCCCGACCATCCAGCCGTACGTAATCGAGCCTTCCGCTGAAACTGATGTTGAACCGCCGGCGAGCGAAGTTGCGATCGCGGAGGTTGATAGCGAAGAGCCCGCACAGGATGGTTCATTTCCTTTATGGGTGATCTGCTTTATGGTTATGTCTGTTGCTGCTTTGGTAGCCATCACGTTTTGGGTGCGGTGGAGAAAATCTAGACTTATGGGGGGAGATACAAGTGACTGATCGTACTATGTTAATGAAGTTATCCTGTATCATTGTCCTTTTGATCGGGATTTTGGGGATGAGTTCATGCAGCGAAATTGATCGCAATGCCGGTCAAAAGGAATCTGCATCGACCAGTACTGAGAATGGGTTAACAGAGTTATCCCAAGGTTACGAGCCGGTTCGCTACTATAACGATGACGGTATGTTCTCCCTCGTTCCACCGATGAATTGGACCGTCTCCGAACCCGCAGATGGATTCGACTTGAGTTCCATGGTCGATCCCGAAGATGATGCAGAGTTCGCAATTGGCCATACTAGAAGCTCAGACGATCCGGCGACTGCTTTCGAAGCGGTCTTGATCGAATGGCTCGGGGACGAAGAGATTGGTGATATCAAGCTCGAAGACGACCTCGAGACAGAATCGGGTCTGTCTGTTTTATATCATGTCGGCAGCCTGAAAGCAGCATCCGATTCCGAGATGATGGGTTGGGCGATTGCTGGAATCCGCACAGACGTGGATCTTTTTTTAATGCGAGCGAAATATCCAGAGGCAGGTTCAGAACAGTTCCTGGAGACATTTCGAACGATGGCGAAAAGCTTCCGCCTCGAATCCGATGTGCCGCTTGATTATCCCCGTGAAAATGCGCTGGTGCTCGCAGGTGGCGAACCGCTGACTCTCGATCCAGCACTCACCCATTTTGGCAGCGGCGGCATGATCGGGGAAGTATTCAGTGGACTCGTCGTTCTCGATCCGCAGATGAGGGTTCAACCGGCATTGGCTCAGGATTGGGACATCAACGAAGAAGGGACCGTATATACCTTTCACTTGAATCCACAAGCGCGATTCCACAATGGACGTCCCATGACGGCCGACGATGTACTTTTTAGCTGGGAGCGCGCCGCTCATCCGGACACACATTCGGAGACCGTGTCGGTATACATGGGCGACATCGTCGGCTTATTGGATTTTCATGCGGGGAATGCTGATCGAATCGAAGGAATCCAGGTTATCGACATACATACGTTGCAGGTCCATACCGATGGATCGAAGCCATATTTTCTGGCAAAACTTTCCTATCCGGTTTCCTGGGTGGTCGATCGCGATCAGGTCGGTTTTCCAAATTGGGACAATCACCCAAACGGCACTGGTCCCTTCCGTCATGTTCAGCATCTTGAAGAAGCCTTCTTCCTTCTCGAACGCAATCCGCTGTATTACGCAGAATCACCGCACCTGGATTTCGTGGTTTATCAAATCTACGCAGGCTACACCCAGCGCTTGTATCAAACAGGGGACGTCGATTTTGCGGGATTGACGCGCGATCAACTCGAGCGGGCGGAAGATCCCCTGGATGGATTATTTGGTACGGTTGTATCAGAGACCGGTTTATGTACAAGTTACGTGACGTTCAACACCAGTATGCCGCCTTTTGATGATCCACTCGTGCGGAAAGCTTTCGTTCACGCCGTCGATACCGAACGCTATGTGGAAGCGCTTACTAATGGAGAAGCGGTCGTGGGGCGAGGATTACTACCGCCCGGTATGCCGGGCTACAGTGATGAAGTGCAAACGCCGGTGTACGATCCGACTCTGGCGCGCGACTATCTGGCTCAATCGGAATATTTCTCGCCAGGCGTAGAACCCCCGGAAATCATTTGGACGTTGGGGAGTTCGAGTGGCTACTATTCCAGCGCGGCGGCGTTCCTGGTCGACACCTGGAAGGATGTGTTGGGTATCGATATTCAGGTCGAGGGAATCGACTGGCAGAGTTATTACGACCAGGTGGATGCCGGCAATTACGGTCACTTATTGCTGGAGGGTTGGTGCGCGGATTATCCTGATCCGGAAAATTTCTTGGACATTCTCTTCCACAGTGGATCGTCGCATAACCACGCATATTATTATAATGATCCCGAATATGATGAACTGATCGAAGCTGCACGGACTGAACGAAATCTAGAGCTTCGGTTAGAATTATACAGACAGGCTGAGCAACACTTGCTGGATACGGCACCTACCTTGATTCTCAGCCATAGTTCACCTTCATATGGGGTGTGGAAACCATATGTTTTTGGTTATGTGCCTACACCAATCGATGTGCCGCAGAATCACTTGATCTGGATCGACCGATAAGTAGATATGTATTACGATCGTGATATCGGATGGTTGATGTTTGGCCAGAGGAGTAACCGATGACGTTCCCAACGCTATTGAATGATCGTCAAACCAAACTCTGGGAAGCCGAACGAACGCAAATCGAGCAGCTTATCAACTTGCTTCGAGATTGGGAGACGGCCCCAGCGGATTTGGAGCATTTGCAGCAGGCACTACAGCAATTGGATGAACTGTTCTTGCTCGTGGTTGTGGGTGAATTCAATAGCGGGAAATCGGCACTGATCAACGCTTTGCTGGGGAAAGCGTACTTGCCGCAAGGTGTCACGCCGACCACCGACCGGATTTATGTCGTACGATACGGTGAGGAAGGTTCGCCTGAATTTGTCGCCAAGGATGTGCGCGTGGTGCGTTACCCGGCGGAGTTCTTGCGCGAAGTCAACATCGTCGACACGCCGGGCACGAACGCCGTCTTGCGACATCACGAATCCATCGTCCGCGATTTCATTCCCCGCAGCGACCTGGTGATTTTCGTCACCTCGGCCGATCGCCCTTTTACCGAAAGCGAACGGGTTTTCATGGAACACATCCAGGAATGGGGTAAGAAGGTCGTCGTGGTGATCAATAAGATCGATATCCTCGACGATCAACAATCGATCGAAGAGGTGCGTGATTTTGTCCGCGATCGGGTGCAAGAACTATTAAAACTCGCACCGAATTTATTTTCCTTCTCGGCGCGGCATGCACTCGAAGCCACGAACCCGGAAGATTTGCCCGCGCATGTAGCTAAAAGTGATCAGTTCAAGGATTTCCGAAAATACCTGCTGGAGAGCCTGACGCAGACGGACCGCATTCGTTTGAAGCTTCTCAGCCCGCTTGGCGTGGCGAGGAAAATTGGTCGTCAATATGACCAACTTGCTGATTCACGCCTGGAAATTCTCGCCGAAGATGTCCAGGTGCTGGAAAAAGTCGAGCGCCATCTGCAACTTTATGCGGAGGATACCGACACCGAGTTCGAACGTCATTTGCTCAGCATCGATAACAAGCTGCTGGAAATGCGTCTGCGCGGAGAGGAATTCATCGATGATCGAATGCGGCTGTTAAAGGTCCGCGATATGCTGCGCGGGGGACATTTACGCCAGGCCTTCGAGGACGATGTGGTCGGGGAAACGCCAAATCAAATCGCCGACGATGTTCAGGAGATCGTCGATTGGTTGGTCGAGCGCGAGATTCGGCAGTGGCGTTTAATGGCCGAGGAATTAAGTCGGCGTCGTGAAACGGACACGCTCCGTGCGGCTGCCGAAGAAGCATCCGGTGGCTTCGCCTACAATCGCCGGCAGCTTCTGGATAATATCGGTGTCAAAGCCGACCGCGTGGTTAAAAGTTTCGATAAGCAAACCGAAGCGGCGAGATTGGTAACAACGGTACAGGAATCGATCGCTATGATGGGATTGGTGGAGGTCGGTGCCGTGGGTTTGGGAATTATTCTCAATGCGCTTTTGGTGGGTGCGACGGCGGATGCGACGGGGATCATCGCAGCGAGCGTGCTGGGCATCTTGGGATTCGCAATTATCCCGTTTCGGCGCGGTCGAGCGAAAAAAGAATTGCGTACGAAAGTCCGTGAACTGCGTGCAAAGCTTGGACGCGTATTGCGTGAAAGCTTCGAACGAGAATTGGAACAGTCGATTGGGAGACTGCGGGAGGCGCTCGCGCCTTATCGGCGCTTTGTGTTGCACGAAGAGAAACAATTGAAGGAGATCGATAAAGGGATCGAAGCGGTACTTGAACAACTCGATGCATTGGAAGGTGAGATCGAGAGTATTTAGCGATCCCACTTTAATGGAACGCATCCCGTTTATGGGAAGCAATATCCTTCATGAAAAGACTCTATCTGGTTAGACACTCAAAATCTAGTTGGAAGAACCCCAGCTTATCGGATTTTGAAAGGCCTTTGAACAAGCGCGGCAAGCGCGATGCGCCCTTCATGGGCAGGTTGCTTGCAGAGAGAGGGATATTTCCGCAATTAATTATCTCAAGTACTGCGAAAAGAGCGCTAAAAAGTGCTACAATCATCGCGGAGGAAATCGAGTATCCGGAAGAGGATATCATTACACATGCGGCACTCTATGGCGCCAGTGTTGCAGAATTGCTAGAAATCGTTGGTGACATTGATGACCTTTATCACGAGGTGATGCTTTGTGGACACAATCCGGGGATGACGGACTTCGTGAATTATCTCTCGGATTTCGACCTCGACAATTTGCCAACGAGCGGAATCGTTTGTATCGATTTCGATGAACAAGCGTGGCACGCGATTTCGCAGTATAGCGGTGAAATGGTGTTCTTCGAATACCCGAAAAAATACTCGTGAGGAAACCATTGGCGCGGGTAAGTGAAAACTCGATTGGCCCAACGATGTACTTTTCCACACGAAATGATCCATAACAGTGTGGCATTTCGGTGAGATTATTTGGAGGTTCGATAAATGTCAAAGCAAGATCTGCAATCTGTAGCAAAGGCACTTGTTGCCGAGGGAAAGGGTATCCTCGCTGCTGATGAAAGTTCGGGGACGATCAAAAAGCGTTTCGACAGCATCAGCGTGGAATCCACAGAGGAAAATCGCCGCTCTTATCGTGAGATGCTCTTCACGACGGAGGGTGCAGCGGATTATATCAGTGGTGTGATCCTTTTCGATGAGACCATCCGTCAGAGCACTAAAGACGGTGTCCCGTTCCCAGAAGTACTGTCCAAGCAAGGCACGATACCCGGGATCAAGGTGGACACAGGTGCCAAGCCGATGGCTGGCTTTCCCAATGAACGAGTCACCGAAGGCCTGGACGGCTTACGGGACCGCCTGGCGGAATACGCCAAGTTGGGAGCCAAATTCGCCAAATGGCGAGCTGTGATCACCATCGGGGATGGTATTCCGACGGTGGCGTGTATGAACGCCAATGCGCATGCCCTGGCGCGCTATGCCGCACTCTGCCAGGAAGCTGGTGTGGTCCCGATCGTGGAACCAGAAGTCCTGATGGACGGCGACCACGACATCGACCGCTGTGAGCAGGTTACCGCAGAGACGCTGAGCCGAATGTACGACGCCTTGTTCGAAATGGGTGTTGTCTTGGAAGGAGCGCTGCTGAAACCCAACATGGTCATTTCTGGCAAGGGTTGTAAGAAGCAAGCCAGCCCTGAGGAAATCGCCGAAGCCACTGTGCGGACCTTCCTGCGAACCGTCCCGGCCGCGGTGCCCGGGATTGTATTCCTCTCCGGTGGACAGACTGCCGAGCAAGCGACCGAGAATCTGAGCGCAATGAATGCTCTGGGCAAATTCCCCTGGGAACTAAGTTTCTCCTATGGCCGTGCCCTGCAGGCTCCGGCTCTGAAAGCCTGGTCCGGAAAAGCGGAAAACGTACCGGCGGCAAAGAAAGTCTATCATCACCGTGCAAAGATGAACGGCGCTGCCCGTTATGGAAAGTACACGGCAAATATGGAAAAGGAACTCGCCGCCTGATCGGCATGGCAGCTGAAAACGATCCGAAGATCGCTATACCCTCCCGGTCACCGGGAGGGTTTTTTGTTTCCATGACAATGCGAACATCGAGTCGATCAACAGAGGAAATTGCCTTTGAACAATCATGCTTCTGCGGGGTAGAATGGTGGTAATTATCAGGACGGAGATGAGCGTGGGAGGAGAGCATGGAGTACTTGGAAATCTCCACTACACAGGGCATCACGACGATTACATTGCGTAGAAGCAAGGTCAATGCTTTACACGAGCCCATAGTCGAAGAACTGCAAGAGGTATTCCTGCAGTTGGAAAGAGATCCGGATGTAAAAGCGGTGATCCTGACGGGTTATGGCAAGTTCTTTTCCTTTGGTTTTGATATCCCTTCTTTACTCGGCTACCGGAAGGAAGCGTTTAGTCTGTTTTTAACCAAATTCACCGATCTCTACTCGAATCTTTATCTCTATCCAAAACCTGTCATCGCCGCGATCAATGGACATGCAATTGCTGCTGGATGCATGCTCGCTTTAGCCTGTGATTACCGTCTCATGGTACAAGGTAGAGCAAAGATTTCGTTGAACGAAATCACTTTTGGCGCCTCCATATTCTCGGGGTGCGTGGAAATGCTGCGTGCCTGCGTTGGCCAACGGAATGCGGAGCGGGTGCTGTTGAGTGGGGATATGTACCCGGCAGACGAAGCCCTTGAAATGCGCCTTATCGATCAAATTACGAGTCGCGATCGACTGCAGCGTGATGCGGAAATATTGGCGCATCATTTTGCCAACAAGGATGTCGTCTCGTTCAGGTCCATCAAACGCCTTTTACGCGGTCCCATCCTGGATTCAATGCGGGCTAAGGAAGAAGGTTCGATTCAGGAATTTTCAAACATCTGGTATTCCGAAAGCACCTGGAAAAACCTGCAGGAGATTATCATTCGATCCTGAAGTGGAGAATGTGTTGAAACCGTTTCCTATCGCATCTCGTATAGGAATTGTACGATCATCAGCGAGCGCCTTTTCGGAGTTCTCTTGCGTACAAGGCAAGTTGGCGTGATGTGGCCGGGAGACTGGAGGACAAATGGGAGAGAAGCGTTCTACTGATCGATACAAAATCAAACCGGGAAGCGAGGTGGATCTCCATCAGTGGGATCCAGGGGATAAGAGCGTTTTTCCGATCGATAAAGATGAAGGACGAGAAAAATCCCAGGTGTTGACTGCGCGATTGGAAGACCTCCAGGAATTATTATATGCACAAGGCAAGCATAAGATCCTTATTATGCTCCAGGCGATGGATACGGGTGGCAAGGATGGAGTCATCCGGCATGTCTTCGATGGTGTCAATCCCCAGGGTGTCAAGGTGGCGAATTTCAAGAAGCCCACGGCGCAGGAATTGAGTCACGATTATCTCTGGCGAGTGCATCGGCACGTTCCCGGCAAAGGGGAGATCGTGATTTTCAACCGCAGTCATTATGAGGACGTACTCGTGGTGCGCGTACATAGCTTGGTGCCCGAAACGATCTGGTCCAAGCGTTTCGAGCAGATCAACGAATTCGAACAAATGCTGGCTGAAGAAGGCACCACGCTGTTAAAATTCTATCTGCACATCGATCTCGAGGAGCAGAAAGAGCGGCTGCAGGCTCGTTTGGACGAACCCAAGAAGCACTGGAAATTCAATCCGGACGATCTGAACGAACGCAAACTCTGGCCGGATTACATGCAGGCCTACGAAGCAGTGTTGTCGAAAACGAGCACACCCTGGGCACCGTGGTATGTGATCCCTGCAAATCGTAAATGGTATCGCAACCTGGTTATCGGCACGGTGATTGTCGAGGCGCTCGAATCCCTGGAGATGCACTATCCATCTCCTGATTTCGACGTTGGTGAGATCGAGATCCTGTGATTCATAACAGACCCCGACTTGAGTCTTGTCGGTAGGATCGACAATGCAAGTTTTGTTACGTTGCGTCAATAAATCTGGTGTTTGGTTTCGAAA
>Ga0307439_1001704_pt1 | contig 13553 bp, 10 predicted proteins | sample SalMarWE160490MG_FD_202142 | JGI IMG/M metagenome (GOLD analysis project Ga0307439, IMG submission 202142) | Salt marsh sediment microbial communities from the Plum Island Ecosystem LTER, Massachusetts, United States - WE1604-90 | ecosystem: Environmental > Aquatic > Marine > Intertidal zone >... | reverse complement strand
CTGATACGCTGGTCGATCCCTTTGTAATGTCCGGCCAGTATTATTATATTTTTAAGCAGTGAGAGACTGTTAGCCGATTTCTGGTCAAATCTTTCCCCGTCAGGTGATGTATAGATTATTTCGTCATATTCCCTTTCACTCTTCAGCTTTTCAATAGCCTTATAAACAGGTTCTATCATCATGACCATACCGGCACCACCTCCGAAAGCATAATCATCGACTGTCTTGTATTTATCTGTTGTAAAATCACGCAGGTTAACAACATTGATCCCGACAAGACCTTTGTGCCTGGCTCTCTTTACAATCGAATTATTGAGCGGACTTTCAAGCAATTCCGGACAGATTGTTAGAATATCAATCCTCATATGAATTGTTTTTGTAAAGGTAATAAAAAGGCACAACGGCACAACGGATACAAATTCAGATAGTTGATTTTTACCTTTTATCTTTTTACTTTTATCTTTTTACTTTTATCTTTTTACTTTTTCTTATGGATTGTCGTCCTGGTTGCGGAGCTTGCTGTATAGCAATTTCAATCTCATCCCCGATTCCCGGAATGCCTGATGGCAAGCCGGCAGGGGTCAGGTGCATTCATCTCCTTGATGATTACAAATGTGCCCTTTATGGTCATCCTTCAAGGCCGAAAGTCTGTATTGATTTTAAGCCTGAGCCGGAGTTTTGCGGAGAAAGCAGGGAGGAGGCGATGCACTTATTAGGGATGCCCTGAAGCATACACCACTTTCCCGCCAACTATTGTATAATCCACCTTTGTTTTCATGATCTCCGACTCGGGGATAGTGAGTAAATCTTTGTCAACAATCACTATATCAGCAAGATAGCCTTTTTTGATCATTCCTTTCCTGTCATCCATGAACTGTGCATGTGCTGAGCCGAATGTGTAATACTCTATTGCCTCTTCCATAGTAAGTCTCTGTTGGGGAAACCATCCGTCCCCTTCTTCTCCCAGCCGGTCTTTTCTTGTTACTGCAGCATAAAGTCCTTCCATAGGATTCAGCGGCTCCACCTGGTAATCTGTTCCAAAGGCAAGTATTGAACCTGCATCAATAAGGCTGCGCCATGCATATGCACCTTTCGATCTCTCCGTACCTATTCGTTTTTCGCAGAATCTCTTATCGGAGATACAGTGAGTCGGCTGCATTGAGGGGATAACACCGAGTTGAGAAAACCTTGGTATATCGGATAGCCGGAGGGTCTGGCTATGTTCGATGCGGTGACGGCTGTCACGTTTTCCATGTACTTCAACTGCTTTTTCATAAATGTTCAGCACCCAGTTGTTTGCTTTATCGCCAATTGCATGAATACCAATCTGGAATCCCATCTTATCAGCGGTCAGTACCATTTTTTCAAGTTCATCGTAGGGCCACATGGCCAGCCCGGATGTTGAGGGATTATCATTAAAAGGTTCAAACATCAGAGCTGTACCTGATCCCATAGATCCGTCGGAAAAAGCCTTAAGGTATCCGAACCGGATCCAGTTTCCCTCTTTTGGGTATTTTTTTTCAATATCCCGGTATTTCAACAGAACGGTTGTATCACCTGTAAGTGGTTTCCCAATATCTATTCTGCTGGTAAGCTGACCTTCTTTCTGCAGTTTTTCATAAGCTTCGAAATCGGCCGGTCCGGCATTCTGCAGGCTTGTTACACCCAGCTCACGGGCCTCCTTCATGGCAAGCAGATATCCCTGCCATATTCTGGCTGAATCCTCTTCCGCTGATCTTGGAATTTTGACTTCTCCGGTTTTGATGAGGTTCTGGGCTGTCTCTTTGAGTATTCCGGTTGGTTCTCCCGTCACCGGGTCTTTTTGTATTTCCCCGCCAAAAGGATCGGGGGTCTCTTTTGTGATACCGGATTTTTCAAGTACATAGCTGTTTACAAGTATTGAGTGCCCGTCAGCACGGCTAAGCAGCACCGGATTATCCGGAGATACATTATCAATTAACTCTTTTATAGGCCATTTTTTATCGATGAACATCTCATGTTCCCAGTGTCCTCCCTGTATCAGTTCACCGGGTTTTGATCTGGCAACCTGAGCCTCAACTTTTTCAGTAATTACCGAAGGATCAGTTGTATAGCGCAACTCGATATAATCAGGATCGAGCGGGCCAAAGTGTACATGAGCATCATTGAAGCCCGGGATCACAAGCCTTCCTCCGGCATCTATCACTGCAGTTTTTTCTTCATCAATCCAACCTTTGATCTTACTTGTTTTTCCGGCTGCGACAATGAATTCACCCTTGATTGCTATGGCTTCAACCATTGGATTATCTTCATCAATTGTAAGAACCTTCCCGTTAATGATAACGAGGTCGGCTATTTTTTGAGAACTGCATGAAGAAGACATAAGCGTTACTATTAATATTAAGGTAGTCAGGGTTTTCATAAGATGATATTTAACAGGATGAATATATGAAATATTTTAAAAAAATTAGATTAAAACGGATGAGATTCCTCGCTGGCGCTCTTACTAAAATGAATAGACTGTCATTCTGAGCGAAACAAAGTGAAGCGAAGAATCTCCATAACGTTGACACATCCTGCATATTTTAACTTAATGTTAAGAATTTTATTGAAATATCAGGGGGCCTTATACGTTAAAAGAGATAAATTCGCATAAAATCACAAAAGATGAATATCGCATTAATCGGATATGGCAGGATGGGCCATGAAATAGAAGAGACTGCCGTTAAGCGAGGCCACATAATCTCACTGATAGTTGACAGGGACAATACCGATGATATTTGCCGGGAAAAGATGACAGGAGTTGATGTTGCTGTTGAATTTTCAGTTCCCGAAACGGCATTTGAGAATATTTCAAAGTGTCTGGGTCAGAAAATACCGGTGGTTTCCGGAACAACAGGATGGCTCAGGGATTATAATAAAGCAGCGGAACTATGCAGACTCAATAATACTTCATTTATCCATTCTGCAAATTTCAGCATAGGAGTCAACTTGCTTTTCAGGCTGAATGCGGAGCTTGCAAAACAAATGGCACGTTATGATGAATACGCTGTTTCAATAGAGGAGATTCATCATACGAGGAAGCTTGATGCTCCCAGCGGAACAGCTATATCTCTTGCAGAAGGGATAATGAAACAGCATATAAAATACAAAGGCTGGTGCTTCGAAAAGGATAAATCAGATAACATGATCCCGGTCAGATCGGTTCGTGAAGGGAGTATTCCCGGCACACATATTGTTATGTGGGATTCGGATATTGACATCCTGAGCCTTAAACATGAAGCCAGGAACAGGAAAGGATTTGCAGCGGGAGCTGTTATTGCAGCTGAATTCATAAGTACAAGGAAAGGTGTATTCACTATGGATGATGTACTGGGATTCTGATTAAATTTTATACTTTTACCGCTTCAAAAAAATATTATCATGATCGGGAAAATTCCAATGAAATACATAAAATTCGCAATTGCCGCTGTCATTTATATTCTGGTGGTGATATGGATAGGCAATTACTGGCTCTTACTGGGGCTGGCCATCATATATGACCTGTATATCTCGGAAAAGGTAAACTGGACATTCTGGAAAAGGAGGGATGGTAATAACAGCTCATTCATTGAATGGCTCGATGCCCTTATCTTTGCGGTTATAGCGGTTACACTTATTAACATCTTTCTGTTTCAGAATTACCGTATTCCTACACCCTCAATGGAAAAGTCATTGCTGGTGGGAGATCATCTGTTTGTCAGCAAAATTGCTTACGGGCCAAGAATGCCAAATACACCCATTGCTTTTCCATTTACCCAGCATACAATTCCCATCATAAAGACCAAATCATGGTCAAACCTGGTGCACTGGCCCTATAAACGTCTTGCAGGATGTGGTAAGGTGAAAAGATATGACCCGATAGTATTTAACTTCCCGGCTGGAGATACGGTAGCAATTGAAGAATCCGCAACCGCCTATTATGAGATTGTCAGGCGGACTGCACGCGAAATGCAGCAGCGTGACAATTATATCGCTATGAATCAACATCCTTTAAGCTATTATCTTCCGGCAGCAAGGAAAGAGGTGTGGAACAGGTATGAGATAATCTACAGGCCGGTTGACAGAAGGGATAACTATGTAAAAAGATGTGTGGGATTGCCCGGGGATAGCATAACCATCACATCCGGAATACTTTATGTTAACGGTGAAAGGGCACCTGAGAATGAGACGATGCAAACAACATATGGTGTGGTCACAAACGGAACTACTATCAATCCAAAGGCATTTGAGCGTCTGAAGATTTCAAAATCAGACCAGATGATGATCTCCTCATCAGTTTATATACTACCCCTGACAAAAAAGAATGCCGGGGCAATATCAAAATTTGTAAACGTTAAGGATATAACTGCCATGTACACGGAGAAGGGAGAAAATAGTCCTGTGATTTTTCCACATATTCCTGATCTTAAGTGGAATGAAGACAATTTTGGTCCTCTCTGGGTACCTTCTAAAGGCGCTACTGTTGATCTCAATATATCAAATCTTCCCTTTTATGAAAGGATAATAGATGTTTATGAAGATAATGACCTCAGGGTTGATGATAGCACAATCTATATTAATGGCGAATCGGCAACGAGTTATACATTCAGGATGGATTATTTTTTCATGATGGGAGATAATCGTCACAATTCGGCCGATTCGAGATACTGGGGTTTTGTTCCGGAGGATCATATCATTGGTAAGCCCAAGTTCATCTGGCTCTCAGTTGACAAGGAAGCTTCAGGGCTGAAGAAGATCAGGTTTAGAAGATTACTGATGAAGGTGAGATAAAGTTGATTATTTCACTTTTTCCACTATGGCCTTGAAAGCCTCCGGGTGGTTCATTGCCAGGTCGGCAAGTGTCTTCCTGTTCAGTGCGATACCTTTTTTGTCAAGCTTCCCGATAAATTCGGAGTAGCTCATATCATACTGACGGACACCTGCATTTATTCTTTGTATCCAAAGAGACCTGAATTGTCCTTTTTTCTTTTTCCTGTCGCGGTATGCATAGCCCAGTCCTTTATCGAGGGTGTTTTTTGCTACTGTGAATACATTTTTTCTGGAAAGGTAGTTCCCTTTTGTCTGTTTAAGAACCTTCTTTTTTCTGGCCCTTGATGCGACTACATTTACTGATCTTGGCATAACTCATTGCTTTTGAATGTCAGCGTCCCCGCTGTGCGGGGCTCTTTTATGCTGAACAATCTGTTAATACTATTTTACTTGTTTGTCAATGCGTTAACACTTACTTACTTGCAAGCAGCAACTTTACATTTTTCTTATCTGCTTTGTCAACCTGTCCGAAATAAGCAAGGTTCCTCTTGCGTTTTGTAGATTTCTTTGTCAGAATGTGACTCTTGTATGCATGTTTACGTTTGATCTTTCCTGTTCCGGTGAGTGAAAATCTCTTTTTTGCACCGGGATTTGTCTTCATTTTTGGCATTTCCGTCTATTCAAAATTTATTAATTACTTCCTCTTTTTTGATGATAAGGAGATTATCATTCGTTTCCCTTCAAGCCTGGGAAGCTGTTCCACCTTACCGTATTCTTCAAGGTCATTTGCAAATCTCAACAGCAACACTTCACCCTGTTCCTTGAATAAAATTGATCTTCCCTTGAAGAACACATACGCTCTTACTTTTGCTCCATCTTCAAGGAACTTAATTGCGTGACGCAGCTTAAAGTTATAATCGTGATCATCAGTATTTGGTCCAAACCTTATCTCCTTCACAACAATCTTTGCTGCTTTGGCTTTTATCTCCTTCTGCTTCTTTTTTTGCTGATAGAGAAACTTCTGGTAGTCAATTATTTTACAGACAGGTGGATCCGCATTCGGGGAAATTTCAACAAGATCAAGCTCCATCGTATCTGCCAGTCTGAGGGCTTCCTGGATGCTCATCACCTCTGTCTCAATTTCATCACCTACAACTCTGACCACTTTTGCAGTGATCCTGTTGTTGATTTTATGGGCCGGCTGGGTGATCCTGCCGGGATTTCTTCTGAATGGTACGGTTATAACTCTTTCCTCCTTATTTTGTTAATACTAATTTATCTGTTCTTTTAAATAATTATGAGATATCTTTATTTATCTCGGAATGAATTAAATTCACAAATTCGGAAACTTTCATACTGCCCTGATCGCCTTCACCCTGTTTCCTGACTGAAACGGTTCCGTTTACAACCTCTTTTTCTCCTATTATAAGAAGATAGGGAATCCTCTTTAATTCATTATCCCTGATCTTCTTACCGATCTTTTCACTTCTGTCGTCAATCAGTGTGCAAATATCGGAATTATTTAGAATTTCCAAAACATTTGCTGCATATTCGTTGTATTTTTCACTGATAGGCAGAATGACTGCTTTCTCGGGTGCAAGCCAGAGAGGGAATTTTCCCGTATTGCTTTCGATAAGTAAAGCGACGAATCTCTCGAGTGAGCCAAAGATAGCTCTGTGTATCATCACCGGCCTGTGTTTCCGGTTATCACTGCCGATATACGTAAGATCAAACCTCTCCGGGAGATTATAATCAACCTGGATTGTTCCCAGCTGCCAGCTCCTGCCGATAGCATCCTTAACCATGAAATCGAGTTTGGGCCCGTAAAATGCAGCTTCACCTTTGACTACAGTTGTCTGAAGGTTTTTCTCCGATGCTGCGGCAATAATATCCTGTTCAGCTTTCTCCCAGTTTTCGTCCGAACCTATATATTTCTCTTTGTCTTCAGGATCCCTTAATGATATCTGAGCCGTGAAGTCATTGAAATTCAGAACTTTAAGCACATATAGAACAAGGTCAATTATTCTTTTGAATTCCTCCCTGAGCTGATCGGGTCTGCAAAAGTGGTGTGCATCATCCTGTGTAAAGCTCCTTACTCTTGTCAGCCCGTGAAGCTCACCGCTCTGTTCGTACCTGTAAACAGTGCCAAACTCGGCCATCCTGAACGGAAGCTCCTTATAAGAATGTGGAGTGGCATTGTATATTTCACAGTGATGAGGGCAGTTCATAGGTTTCAGCATGAATTGCTCTCCCTCCTGGGGTGTTGAAATGGGTTGAAAAGAACTGGTCCGGTACTTTTCAAAATGACCTGATATTTTATAAAGTTCCACATTTCCGATATGCGGAGTTGTTACGATCCTGTAACCTCTTTTTCTCAGCACAGTAGTCAGGAAGCTTATCAGGTTCTGCCTGATATCTGATCCCCTGGGTAGCCATAGCGGAAGTCCCATCCCTACTTTAGGTGAGAAAGAAAAGAGCTCCTGCTCTTTGCCTATACGTCTATGGTCCCTTCTTTTTGCCTCATCAAGGAACACCAGGTATTCATCAAGCATCTTCTGCTTTGGAAATGTTATCCCGTATATCCTTGTCAGCATCCGGCGTTTTTCGTCACCTCTCCAGTATGCACCGGCCACGCTGGTAAGTTTAATGGCTTTTATCGGTTCTGTTGAGGGAAGGTGGGGTCCGCGGCACAGATCGGTGAAATTACCATGTGTATAGAGAGAAATGGTGCCATCTTCGAGCTCACTTATAAGTTCTGTTTTGAATTCATCACCCTTACTTTTGAAAAGATCGAGTGCCTCTTTTTTAGTTACTTCCCTTCTTTTAAAAACCAGTTTTTGTGAGGCCATCTCCTTCATTTTATCCTCTATAGCTTTCAGGTCGTTATCAGTAATTATCTTTCCGTCGCCCGGATCGACATCATAGTAAAATCCCATCTCTATAGCCGGTCCAATGCCAAATTTGATCCCCGGGTAAAGAGCTTCAAGCGCACCAGCCATAAGATGAGCCGAAGAGTGCCAGAATGCGTGTTTTGCCTGCTCATCCTCCCATTTGTGAAGCTTCAGGGTGGCATCACTGCTTATCGGACGGGTAAGATCCCAAATCTCACCATTAACTGTGGCAGAATAAACCTCCGCAGCAAGTCCGGGACTTATCTGTTCGGCAATTTCGAGACTGGTAATCCCGTTTTTATATTCCTTTGCCGATCCGTCAGGAAATGTTATTTTTATCATTCTGAAGCCTCTTTTAACAGGAGTGCAAAGATAATTATTATTTTGAAAGTGATATGGCAAAATTGTGGCACACATTTTGACTTTGTTTTAATGAACACTAATACTTATGATTATGAAATCAACTACTTCTATAAAAGCGAATTTGCAGATTAAAAAGATATTTTATTTTTCTCTGTTTCTGCCTTTTATCCTTTTTTCATGTGAAAAAACTCCCGATGCACACTTCCTAATCAATCCTAAAGTGCCTGAAGTGGGGCAGGATGTATATTTTACCAACGATTCACACAAAGCAAACAGGTTTGAGTGGGATTTTGGCGATGGCTATGTTTCATCCGAAGCAGAACCGGTGCATTATTTTACAGCTACAGGCACCTTTGAAGTTGTGCTTACGGCTTATTCAAGATCCGGTCTTTCCGACCAGGCGTCTATAATAATTGATGTAAAGATCCCGACACTCCTCGAGATCGAGGTTGTTGAATGGTATGATGAATACAGTGTTGCCGATGCAAGCGTGAGGTTATATTCTACACTAGTCGACTGGGAGGAAGAAACCGATCTTGAAGCAGAAGGATTTACTGATGATGATGGTTTTGTGGTATTTTCTCATCTCGGTCCCTGGGTTTATTATGTAGATGTATGGGAGGAACACCATGATAATTATACATTGAAACAGGAAGATCCAGGGTTTATAAGAACGCCAGAAATCATGCCCAATAAGATAAACAGGTTTGTTGCATGGGTTGATTATTATGCTGATCATACTAAAGGTGAGGGCAAGCGCGACAGATCGCTGGTTATCAAGAAGCTGGAAAGAAAACCTGATGATAAACCGGTGATCTCCAACGAAACAGAAGACTGGAAAACCATATATGACAAGAGCATAAAGGTGAAATAACGGCACAGGGCACAGAGCGCAGGGCTCATGGCTCAGGGCTCAGGGCTCAGAGGACAGGGTAAATACAATTGATTGGTTATGATGGAAAGGCAATCTTAAAAGGGTTGCTTTTTTATTTGGAAAAAAAATTGTAAATTGTAAGGTTCTGCAGGAATCAAAGTGAAGGTGAAAAAATGCCCCCGTATTAAAGGACGAGGGCGGCCTAAATGTTTTCATAAAGAAACGGATTAAATTGATATTAAAATTATTAGGTAAAAATATGGAGAATGGATTTTCTTGCACATAGTCAAAATAATGAAGGATCTTTACATAGTCTGTCCTCTCATTTAGCTGGTGTAGCAGAAAAAATGGTATCATTTACTGATAATCCGGTCTATAAAAATATTTTTAAGATAACAGGATTATTGCATGATTTTGGCAAATATCAACCCGCTTTCCAAAAATACCTTGTTGAAGGAGGTCGACGTGGAAGTGTTCCTCATGCCAGTTTGGGAGCCGCATTTGCAAAGAAGTATAGACAAATCGAAGCTGCATTTACCATTGATGGTCATCATAAAGGATTACCAGATAAAGCCGACTTGCAAGATGATTGTGCCGAATTTAAAGAACCTGACCATATATTATATGCAACGATTAAGGATGTTTTTTTAAAAGATATTCAACTACAAGAAAATGATCTGGAGTATAAGCCATTAAATGTTAGTCCGGCAGAAAGAGAATTGTTTATCAGGTATTTATTTAGTGCGTTAACCGATGCCGACTGGCTCGATACCGAAAAACATTTTAATACTGATGTTTCCGAAAAAAGAGCTGCCCCCGAATTTGATGCAGAATGGCTAATTGAAAAGTTGGAAGAGGAAATCAACAGAAAAGATAAGGAGGGTTATATAAATCAACTTCGCAATAAGGTCAGGAATTTTGCTGTTAATAAAGCAGAAGGTAATATTGGGTTTTACTCAATGACTTTGCCTACCGGAATGGGAAAGACCCTTGCTTCTATGAACTGGGCATTACAACATGCAAGGCACAATCAATTTAAGCGGATAATCATCGTTTTACCTTTTATCAGCATTATCGATCAAACAGCAAAAGAACTGAAACGTATCTTTGGAGAGGAGTGGGTTTTGGAACATCATTCCAACTATAATGAAGATGAATCAGTAAACAAAGAAATTGCCAGCGAAAACCTTTCTCCTGAGGCTTATGCAAAAAGACTGGCTACCGAGAATTGGGACTATCCTGTAATAGTTACGACTTCTGTTCAGTTTTTTGAATCTTTATTTGGAAATAAGCCTTCGCGGTGCCGTAAAGTGCACAATATTGCTCAATCAGTTGTAATTTTCGATGAGGTACAAACATTGCCTAAAGAATTGGTTTTGTCCACCTTGTCCTTATTGCGCAATATCCAGAAAGTTATGGATACATCTTTTTTATTTTGCACGGCAACCCAGCCTGCCTTTGAAAAAACAGAAAATTTTAACGGCATCGAAAATATTGTATCGCTTGTCGAAAATCCGAAAGAGGTTTTTGATGTAACAAAGCGAGTGTCTTATTCTTCTGTAAACCAATATCAGCCGATAAGCATTTCTGATTTGGTAAATGTTGTGTTGAAGAAAGATATATCTGTGTTAAATATTTTCAACACAAAGAAACATGCACTATTGTTTTATAAAGAAATCAGAGACAAATCAGATTTCAGGACTTTCCACCTCTCTACAAGTATGTATCCTGCCCATCGGAAAAGGGTAATAGAAAATATTCGAGAATGCCTGGGAAATAAGGAAAAAATATTGGTTGCCTCTACCCAACTTATTGAAGCCGGTGTCGATTTCGATTTTCCTTGTGTATTTAGGGAAATTGCACCGCTCGAATCTATTATCCAGTCCGCTGGGCGTTGCAACCGAGAAGGGAAAATGGATAATTTAGGAGAAGTTTATATTTTCTCACTGGAGGATCATTCTGCCCCGAACCGACAATATCGTTCGCTTGCCGAATTTGCCAATTCTATGTATAAAGGGAATGAAGAATTGCTGTTTGAGCATGATTTTTTTGGTGAGTATTACCGAAAGGTCTTCCAGCTTTTTATCCCCGAAGATAAATTTAATATAGAACAAAATCAGCAGAACTTTAATTTTAAAAAAGTAGCCGAATCGTACCATCTTATTGATAATGTCACCACACCAGTGTTTATTTTGTGCGACGAAAGCGGGTATTTGTATGAAGATATCCGTTATAAGCCTGTGTTGTCGCGCTCCGATTACAGGGCTATGCAGCAATACTCGGTACAGGTATACGACAATTTTTTAAAAAACAATATTGGTAGATTAGGTCGTGAATCGCAAGGCTATTGGTTATGGCATGGCGAATATAGCAGTGAATACGGTGTAAGTACCGAAAATCCTTTTCTGATAGTTTGATTATAGTTTAAAAATTACAATATGCTGGACAATGAAATAGTAAAAGTAAAAGTATCGGGTGAATTTGCCTGTTTTACCCGGCCCGACTTAAAGGTAGAGCGTATGACTTACCCATGTATGACCCCTTCTGCCGCACGGGGCGTGCTCGATTCCATACTCTGGAAACCTGAGTTCCAATGGTGGGTACACCGTATCCTCGTATTGAAACCTGTAAATTTTTTCTCTGTAAAGCGAAATGAAATTAATGCAAAACAGGACAAATCACCAATTATTATCGAAGACAGACGTGCGCAAAGGAACAGTATTATTTTAAGAGATGTGGAATATATTATCGAGGCCTCTGTATATCAAAAGAAATTTGACCCTGTTAACCCGCCAAAGAAGTATGTCGAGATGTTTAAGCGAAGGGTAAAAAAAGGACAATGCTGGCGCAGGCCATACCTGGGAACACGTGAGTTTGCTGCCGAGTTTTCGACTCCCGATGGAAGTGAACAGCCCATTGCCGGTACTATTCCTATCGGGAGTATGTTGTTCGATATTTTTTATGATGACAAAGGGAAACCATCCCCCCTGTTTTTTTATGATGTGGCTGTGATTGATGGCATATTGAAATGCCCGGCAACAGAGAACGAAAAAATGATGCAGTCCACACACCTGCAACCGGCTTTGAATAGCGAGGTCTCATCAGTTATTTATGGGTTTAACCAAAACGAAGAAAGAGAGGCTGAATTATGATAAAAGAATTAGTTGAATTTGGGAAGCGGATAAGGACTGGGCATGATGCCCTAAAAGATGAACCCATTTCGATAGATTTGGTGATAAACAAAGACGGCTCATTTGTATCTTTTTCAGTTATTGAAAAAATATCGAGACCAGCCGAAGCGATTACTGCAAAGAAAGGAAAGGCACGGTTACTATTAGATAAAGCAGAAGAAGTTCTTAGTTATGGGGGTGAAAAGTCAAAAAAGAAACATCTTTTGTTTATTGAAAAGTTAAATTTTTATGAAGGTTTAAAAATATTGAGACCTGTTTTTGCTTTTTATACATCAAATAGGGTAAATGGAGTTAATAAGGCTTTAGAAGAATTTGAAAATCAAGTAGAAGAAAAAGAACGAGGAGGGAATATTGCATTTAGAATTAATGCATTGCGTATTCATGAACAGAAGGAAATTTATGATGCTATAATTGAGCGTTTTGAGCGAACCCAGGCAGAGCAACTAAAAGAAGAAGTGAAGATTTGTTCTGTATGTGGTAAAACTGATTTTCCGGTTTTGGATCAACCTCATGGGTTAATTAAGCGTATACCTGCGGGGCAAACTGCTGGTTGTGCATTAATTTCATATAATGAAAAGGCCTTTGAATCATATGATTTGAAAGGGAACGACAATTCCTCTGTTTGTACAAATTGCGCAAAAAACTATGTTGAGGGATTAAATTACTTATTGACAAAAGGATATATAAAAGGAGTTAGCAAACATACTAACCGCAAAAACTTTGGTCCTGATACTGCAATGATTTTCTGGACACATGAACCCGAACCGCTTGATGAAATAGACTGGTTCGATAAACCCGATGCGGGACGAGTAGCAAATCTGATTGATTCGGTAAATAACGCTAAAAATAATGTTTCAAAACATTTAAATACCAACCAGTTTTATTCTCTTACCCTTTCCGGGGCGGCAGCCCGCATTGCTATAAGAGACTGGATTGAAATAAGCCTCGATGAATACAAACAAAATATTGCCAAATGGTTTGAAGATGTGCGGATAAAATATTACGATTTTAACTCTAATGAATTACAATTGTTTTATCCTTCATTAAACCAGTTGGCATGGGCATGCAACCGAAAAGAAGCTACTGACGATCCAACTATATCGAGGGTGGCAAAACATCTATGGAATTGTGCATTAAAAAACCAAAAACCACCCCTGTGGATATTACCTGTTGTTTTAAAGCGTATAGCCCATAATGAAATAACTTCCGAAGGTAAATCTATCAACACATTTACTACAGCCCGGGCTTCACTTATCCGATTTATGTTAAACCGAAATAATAATGGAGGAATAAAAATGAAAGAAGAACTCGACTTTGAAAATACCGCCCCTGCTTATTTGTGTGGGAGGTTATTTGCCTTAATCGAAGGAATACAGCGTTCGGCATTGGGCAAAGATATTAATGCCGGTGTGCGCGAACGCTTTTTTACAGCTGCTTCAACAAGCCCATCGCCGGCTTTTGGCC
>Ga0307439_1001702_pt1 | contig 13565 bp, 14 predicted proteins | sample SalMarWE160490MG_FD_202142 | JGI IMG/M metagenome (GOLD analysis project Ga0307439, IMG submission 202142) | Salt marsh sediment microbial communities from the Plum Island Ecosystem LTER, Massachusetts, United States - WE1604-90 | ecosystem: Environmental > Aquatic > Marine > Intertidal zone >... | reverse complement strand
CCGCTTTGTCAGGGGGCATGGGGGTGGACTGCCACCCCCATATCCCCCCGTTGGGGGGATGATAGGGGGGAGAAAAACAGAATAATTCAATACACTCGAAAACAAGATGAGGAGATGATTTCTCTACTCACTCCCGCTTTCAACTTTCTCAAGAATGGATGAGTAAACCTTTTCTCAATACGGGTTTTCTAAAATGTGGAAACGATTTCTCCTCTCACCCCCCTTTCGTCCCCCTACAAGGAGGGCTGCGGGAAAATCCCCGTACGTACACGAAGACTTGACAAACCGCCCATTTTCTTGTATCATCCTATCATAGTACTATGCATTACATAGTACTTTCAACTCCCTAGGAGGTTTTCATGTCCACACCCATCAGTCTACGCGAAACCGAACGCAAGGTCTTCCGGGCGGCCACGAACGACGGCCTCACCGACGTCTTACTGGGCTGCTTCTTCCTCATGTTCGTCATCGCCCCCTTCCTGAGCGAATATTGGGGCGATTTCTGGAGCGCGGCGGCCTTCCTGCCCTTCTACGGCCTGATCTGGCTGGGCATCCACCTGGCGCGCAAGCATATCATTCGGCCACGCATCGGAAGCGCCGAATTCGGACCGTCGCGCAAGGCCAGGCTGAAAAGTTTCACGGTCGTCATGCTGGTTCTCAACGTTATGGCGTTCGTCCTGGGCATTTTCGCATTCTTGAATTTCGCCGACATGCCCCTCAGCACCTATCCCATCGTGCTGGGCGTGATGCTGCTGACGGGCTTCAGCCTGGGCGGCTACTTTCTCGATTGGCCGCGGCTCTATCTCTACGGCCTGCTGACCGCCATCGCTCCCCTGATCGGCGAGTGGCTCTGGAACGAAGGGCTGGCCTCGCACCACGGCTATCCGGTCGTCTTCGGCGTGACCTCGGGGATCATGATCCTCACCGGCCTGTTCATCTTCGCCCGCCTGCTGCTGGCACATCCCCTTCCCGCGGAAGAAGCCTGAGATGTCTCCCTCCACGAACGAACCCGATCTGCGCCCGCTGGCGGACATCGACCAGGTGATTCACAACCCCACACGTTTGATGCTGCTTTCCTATTTATATGTCGTGGAGCGCGCCGACTACGTCTTCCTGAAAAACATGAGCGAGCTTTCCTGGGGCAACCTGGCCACGCATCTCAACAAACTGGAAGAGAGTGGCTACGTGGAGATCGAGAAGTCTTTTAAAGGAAAGAAGCCGCATTCTTCGGTGAATCTCACGCCGCAGGGGCGCGAGGCGTTTCGGGCCTACAAGAAGCGGATGCAGCAGGTGTTGGATGATCTGCCGGATTAAATTAAAGAAACCCTAAAGGTCTCGAAGACCTTTAGGGTTTGATAAAGAGACCCTTAGGGTCTTTGTTTGGGTCTTTGCTGTTGGTCTTTGTTAGGGTCTTTGGATCGAGGTAGAATAGAAACCCCCCAAAGGTCTCGAAGACCTTTGGGGGGTGGAAAAGAGACCCTTGGGGTCTTGGAACAGGGGGAAAACAATGTCCAAATCTACCGCATTGCGTTCCGACGCGTACTACCACATTTTTCAGCGCGGCAACAATCGCGAAAACATCTTCATCGAAGAGCGCAATTACACCTACTTCATGCGGCTTTACGAGAAGTACATCGTCCCCATTGCCGACACCTTCGCCTACTGCCTGCTGAAGAACCACGTGCATTTTTTGGTGAGGATTAAATCCGAAACCCTAAGGGTCTCAAAGACCCTTAGGGTTTTAAATGATTCCCCCTCCCAACAATTCGGCAACCTGTTCAATGCCTATGCAAAGGCCTTCAACAAAACCTACCAGCGAAGCGGAAGTCTCTTTCGCAACCCGTTCGGCCGGGTCGAAGTGAACCGCGATGCCCATTTCACGCATTTGATCACCTACATCCACAACAATCCCCAACGCCACGGCCTGGTGCGCGATTTCCGCGATTGGCCATATTCCTCGTACACCGTACTGCAATGCGACGAAGCGACTTTCATGCAGCGGAGCGAGGTGATCGAGTGGTTTGGCGGCGTGGACGCCTTCTGCAGGCAGCACTGTACAAAATCTATAGATCCCAAAGGTCTTGAAGACCTTTGGGATCTGGTGAGATGAGACCTTTCGGGTTTTTAATTGTGTATCTAATATCCTCTCCGCGAAGGGAGGACGTGAAGCATGCACAGGATCAGGATCTTGATCGTCGCCAGCATCGTGGTGGTGGGCGCGCTGGTAGGGATCTACTTTTACGGGCAGGACGCCGGTTGGTCCACCAGTTTGATCGCCGTGATGGTTGCCTTGCTGATCATCTTCGCACTCCTGAGCGGCTACCTCGTGCAGACCTCCCGCCTGACGCCCGGCGAGGAGAAAGCGCAGAAGCCAACGCCTCCCGGATCGCGCCTGGAAGATGGGTTCGATCCGTGGACGCGCGAATGGCGGAAGGTTACACAGAATCTGCCGCGGGAATATACCGTCAACCTGCCGTGGTTCTTCGGTAACGGCCTGGTTTTCGTCTTGCTGGGTGCATTGAGTCTGCACAACGTCCTCCACCCGCAGCCCTACATGGTCATGCCCGCCATCTGGGCGATTACGCTCGGTTTCATTCTCGCTGCGCTGTATTTTTTCCTGCGCTTGCTGCTCCTCGTAGATACGAAGGTTGTGCTCTCACTCTCCGGCGTTCAATACACATCCAGCCGCGAGAACGTCCAGATCGGCTGGGACGAAATCGAACGGGTCAGGGAAAAATGGATCACCAGCAACATCCCCTTTCGCAACATCCACCACATGAATATCACCACCCGCGACGGCCGTGATCTGCGAATCGACCAGAGGCTGCGGGACATGGACGATCTGGCAAAGACCTTCCGCTCTGCCTGGGCGACGAAGAAAATGCCCGGAGCGCTCAACGCATTGGATCGCGGCAACACCCTGAATTTCCAACCCTTTTCGTTATCGACTCAAGGAATCGGCTATAAAGGCAGGCTCCTGCCTCTTCAGGATGCCGAGACCCGAACCTTCGGTGGATTTTTCCAGATCCGATCCAATCGAAGGAACTGGGCGACCGAGAAAGCCGCCAACGTCGTCAATCTCCCACTGCTTCTGCGTCTTTTGCATTTCCTTCACAATGCGAAGCGACCGTGATTCGCGCCGTGTCGTCGATCAACTGAAGAGGGCGGGTTTGAAACCCGCCCTTACATTTTCCAATCATCCTGAGCGGAGGGCTGAGCGCAGCGGAGCGAAGGCGAAGCCCGAAGTCGAAGGAGGGCAGATTTCCCAAAAATGAAAAACTCACCGTCCTTCGACTTCACTCATCGCTACGCGGCTCGTTCCTCTCAGGATGATTATATGTAGGGGTACCCACTTGTAGGGACGACCCGGCGTATCGCCCTTACGGAATATCCAGCGCATAGATGCGGATATCGCCGCTGCCACCAACGATGAGTAAATCGCCGTCCTCGGAGAGCATGTATTCAACGTAATGTGCACTCGTTGGTATCTGATGCACCAGCGAGCCGTCCGCAGCGTCCCGGAAACGCAGCGTCGGGCCGGAGTTGGTCAGGATGAGTGAATCATCCGCCGTGAAAACCACAATCGTACTCGTCTCTTTCCGATCGCCGTATACCAATGCTTCTCCTGAAGCAACGTCACGCACGGCGACCCGGGCCAGTGGATCATGGGGAGGCGCCGCATCTGAACAGGAGGATGAATATGCCAGCTTGCTCTCATCCGACGACAGGTCGAACCCACCGATGCAGGCTTCTCCGCGGAAGGACTGCACCAGCTCACCGTCGGCCGTGTTCCACACCGTGACGTCGGCGTAGCCCGTGTCGGCGTAGTACCGGCTGCCGTCCGCAGTGAAAGCGACCTTGTCGACTATATGCGGGTCGGACCATTCGTAATAATTCACTCGCTCGAAATCCGACAAACGCCATACCCCCAATTGATTGCGGTTGCCACCGACGGCGAGCAAGCCGCCATCCGGCGAGAAGGCGAGCGCGGAGGCGCCCCGTTCGTAGGTCGAGAAACTGTTTGCCAGCTCCCAGCTCCCCACCTCCCACAGCGCCACCTCACCATATTGAGAACACGAAGCCAGCCATTCGCCGTCCGGCGAGAAGACCACGTCGGTCACGTTGGCTGCATGGAAATCCAGCGGCGGCAGCAATTGCCCCTCCTGAAAATCCCACAGGCGGATGTCAACTTCCGCATCTCCCCACTGCGCGAAGGCCAGATAGCGGCCGCCTTTGGAAAGATCGAGCGTCGAGACAACGGTATGCAGATCGGATTCGATCCGGGTCTGGATGGCGAGCTGCGCCACGTTGTCGATGCCGATAGGAATCCCCGCCGGTTCCTCGTTCGTGGGTTCCTGTGTAGGTTCCTGGGTATCGGGCTGCGTGGTCGGCGTGGGCGTGGTCATGGGTTCACGAGTCGGACGCGGGGTCGATGTGATTGCAGGGAGATAATCCTGCTCATCTCCACGATATCCCGGGAATTCGCAAGCCGAAAGCAAAAGCAGACCAAATAACAGGATGGGCAGTACGATTTTCTTCGTTTTCACGGCAGGCACCCTCCAACGGTACGCCTCTTTATATCGTATATTGGGCTGGTTTGAAACCCGCCCCTACATTTTCCAATCATCCTGAGCGGAGGGCGGAGCGAAGGCGAAGCCCGAAGTCGAAGGAGAGCAGATTTCCCAAAAATAAAAAACACACCGTCCTTCGACTTCACTCACCGCTACGCGGCTCGTTCCGCTCAGGATGATTATTTGTAGGGGTGACCCGGTGGGTCGCCCAATCCCGGGCAACCACAGGGGGTTGCCCTTACGTGGTCACCATGTAGACGTGTAGGGGCGCACCCGTGTGTCCGCCCAAATAATCACGTTGTATAAACGGGTCGACACATAGGTCGACCCCTACAGAATCATTATCTAATGCAGATTTATACAAGGGCAAGCTTGAAACCCGCCCCTACAAATAACATAACCACACAATTCCTTCATAACTTCATCATCACCCGCTAACACCCCTTCCCTATACTCCTTCATGACATCATCTTTCTGCTAAATAAAGGAGAAGAAACGCTCATGCTATCCAAGTTGGATATCCGCAAATGGAATCGCAAACAAATCATCATCGCCGCCGGCGCCTTCGTGGTGCTGGTCATCGCCGCATTCGTGCTCACGCGGTCCGCTTTCGGCCAGACGGAAGATCCCGAATCCGAAGAGCTGCAAACCGCGCGCGTGCGCCAGGGCGACCTGGTGGTCTACGCCAGCGGTTCCGGCATGCTCATCGTGGGCAAGGAGTTCGATCTGGGCTTCGCCACCAGCGGCCCCATCGCCGAACTCAACGTACAGGCGGGCGACAAAGTTGAAACCGGCGACATGCTTGCCGTGCAAGGCGAACGCGAGCAGTTGGAAGCCAGCGCAGCCGCCGATGAACTCGCCGTGCTCGAGGCACAGAACGCACTCGACGAACTCTATAACAATGCCGAGTTGGTCACCGCCCAGGCGCTGCTCGATCTGGCTGACGCCCAGGAAGCGCTGCAAAATGCCGAGTACACCTGGTCTGTGCAGCAGGAGGGCAATCGCGCCAGCGAAGCAACCATCGCTGCTGCCGAAGCCGACTTGATCCTGGCCAAGATCGAGCTCGATCGCGCCAAAGCTGATTACGACAAGTACTCCAACACGCCAGACGATAACCGCGCCAAGGCGAATGCGCTTTCGCACTACGCCAACGCCCAGAATCGCTACGACTCGATCCTGCGTGAAATGAACTGGTACAAGGGTCACCCCACCGAAATCCAGCAAGCGCAGCTCGACGCCGAACTCGCCATGGCCAAAGCGCAAGTCACGCTCGCCGAACGCGCCCACGAGCGCGTCAAGGATGGCCCCGATCCCCAGGAAATTCAGAAAGCCGAGCTTCAACTCGCCAACGCGCAGGCCAAACTGGCCGTCTCCCAACGCAACCTGGATGAATCCGTGATCAACGCGCCCATCGACGGCACGATCATGTCCGTAACCGCCGGCGTCGGCGACACCGTATCGGGAGCGTTCATTACCCTGGCCGACTTGAACCAACCCTATCTGGAAATCTACCTCGACGAGACCGATCTGGACAAGATCGACCTGGACTACGAGGTGGAAGTGATCTTCGACGCCCTGCCCGAACTGGTCTACACAGGTCGCGTGGTGCAGCTAGACCCCGGCCTCTACAGCGAAGGTCCTATCTCCACCGTGCACGGCCTGGTTCAGCTGGACAACGAAGGCAATCCCGGCCTCGACCGCTTGCTGGTCGGCATGAACGCCGCCGTGGACGTGATCGGCGGCAAGGCGATCGGCGCCATTCTCGTCCCCGTCGAAGCGCTGCGCGAATTGTCGCCGGGCGAATATGCGGTCTTCATTTACGAAAACGATCAACCCAAGCTGCGTATGGTCGAAGTGGGCATCATGGATTTCACTTACGCCGAAATCATCTCCGGCCTGGAAGTGGGCGACGTAGTCACCACCGGCATCGTGGAGACCGAGTGATGGCCGCTCCCACACTGATCGAAACCCACGATGTGAAGAAAATCTACGGCATGGGCGATGCGCGCCTGGCCGCATTGGACGGCGTGAGTATCCGCATAAAAAACGGTGAATTCGTGGCCGTGATGGGTCCCTCCGGCTCGGGGAAGAGTACGCTGATGAACATCCTTGGCTGCCTGGATCGCCCCAGCGAAGGGCACTATGTCCTGGACGGCGAGGACATCAGCCAGAAAGACCGCATACAACTGGCGCATATCCGCGGCGAACGCATTGGTTTCATCTTTCAATCCTACAACTTACTGCCGCGCACCAGCGCCCTGAAGAACGTTATGCTGCCGCTGTTCTACAACCGCCAGCATGACCGCAGCCCGGAAGAACGCCAGGTGACGGCGCAGAAAGTGCTGAAAGCCGTCGGATTGGCAGACCGTATGGAGCATCTGCCGCAGGAGCTTTCCGGCGGTCAGCAGCAGCGCGTTGCTATCGCACGCGCTCTGGTCAACGATCCGCTGCTCATCCTGGCGGATGAACCCACGGGCAACCTGGACAGCCGCTCCGGTGAGGAGATCATGCAGCTGTTAGACGAACTGCACAAGGACGGCCGCACGATTGTCATGGTCACACATGATCCCGAGATCGCCGCCCATACCCAGCGCACGATCCACCTGCTCGATGGCCGTGTGGAACAGATCGTGAAGAACGGCTCGAGCAAGCCCAAGAAACCGAAGGTGCAGCATGAATCTGCGTGAATTCCTCAACGTCGCCTGGGAGAGCATCATCGGCAGTAAAATGCGCTCCCTGCTTACCATGCTGGGCATCATCATCGGCGTCGCCTCGGTGATCATCATGGTTTCCATCAGCGCTGGCACCGAAGCCACGATCGAGGATCAAATTACCGGTCTGGGCTCGAATCTAATCTACGTCACCTCCAGCTTCGGCCGCATCGGCGCTCGTGGTGGAGGAGGCAACCCCTTCGGTGGCGGCGGTATGGGTGGTTTGGTCTACGACGATGCATTCGCCATCGCCGACGAGGTCGAAGGAGTCTCGGCCGTTGTGGTGGAGATGTCTTCCTCCGAGACAGTCAAAACCGCCAATGCATCCCTGGAAGAAGTTACCATCCAGGGCACGACAGCGGACTTCCCCTCCGTGCGCGACATGGAAATCGAAGACGGGCGCTACTTCACGCAACGCGAGGCCGATCGAAAGCAAAAAATCGCCGTATTGGGGTACGACCTTGCGCAGGAGTTGTTCGCTGAGGAAGATCCCATCGGGCAGATCGTTACCGTGGACTCCACAAAGCTGACCGTGATCGGCGTATTCGCCGAACGCGGCATGGTGAGCGGCGTCGATTTCGACGCCCAGGTCTACGTCCCCATCACCGTAGTCTTCCAGAAATTCACACCCTCCATGTTCGCCCGCTTCGTGGGCAACAATGTGCGCGTGATCTACGTTGAGATCGAAAGCCCCGAGGTGCTGGACAGCACCATCCAGCAGATCGAATTCCTGCTGGCCAAACGGCACGATGTCTCCCTGGAGGATGCCGATTTCAGCGTGACCACGCAGCAGGACATCATCGAAACCCAGGAAGCGACCACATCGGCGTTCCGCAGCCTGCTCGGTTGGGTAGCCGGCGTGTCACTCATCGTGGGCGGCATCGGTATCATGAACATCATGCTCGTCAGCGTAACCGAACGCACGCGCGAGATCGGCATCCGTCAATCGGTCGGCGCCACGCCCCACGATATCCGCTGGCAATTCCTCACCGAAGCGCTGCTCTTGAGCCTCATCGGCGGTCTGATCGGTGTGCTCGCCGGCGTGGCCGGATCGTGGCTCTTCGGATCGGTTAGCGACATGCGCACGGTGGTCATGTTCTCCTCGATCCTCCTGGCATTTACATCCGCCGCCGGCGTGGGAGTCTTCTTCGGTTATTATCCGGCCAACAAAGCATCGCAGCTCGACCCGATCGAGGCGCTGCGCCATGAATAAGCCAGGCAAACCTGAACGGAAAAACTATCTCATTAACGAGGTGAACTCGATGAAAATGTACAAATTCCTCTTGATATTGATTCTGACTCTACTAATCTCCGCTTGTAGCGCATCGGCAACGGAGACCAGTGAGTCACCATTCGAAACCGGATTCGATCCCAGAGGTTACCCACCACAAATGCAGCTTTCCATGGGCACCTTCTTACTTGAAGATACGGATCTGGCGGTGACGCCTGAACAAGCTGTGGAATTACTTCCGCTGTGGAAGGCCGTCCTGAGTTTGTCTGAAAGCGATACTGCCGCACAAGCGGAGATCGACGCCCTCTACGACCAGATTGAAGAAACGATGACCGCAGAACAAATGGAGGCCATCGCCGTAACGAATCCGACGCAAGAGGACATCGCAGCCCTGATGGAAGATCTTGGTCTGGAATATACCAATACACCACGTGGTTTTGATTCCGAGGATCTACCCGAAGGATTCGATCCCGAAAACTTCCAGGGCGGATTCCCGGGTGGTGGTCCTGGTGGCGATCCTGGCATGGGGCAAGGGCCAGGCGCAGGTATGTTCGGCGGTGACATCGATCCGGAGACGATCGCCACCATGGAAGCGCGCCGGGAAGAAATGGGCGGCAATTTCGGCGGCCGCATGGGTTCCTTCCTGATCGAACCGCTGATCGAGCTGCTTGAAGAACGTGCCGGCGTAGAAAGCGAGTAGGGATTTGTTCAACAGTATCATTTATGGGTACACTTAAGACAGACCAAAAATGCGAGGAATCGTGACCAAAAGCATCATGATCGTGGACGATGAAGAACGCCTGGTTTCCCTGCTGGAGGCATACTTCAGTCAGGAAGGTTTCCGTGTGGTGAAAGCCGCCAACGGCCGCCAGGCGCTCTCTATCGCCCGGCAGGAGAAACCGGATCTGATTGTACTCGACATCATGATGCCGGAGATGGATGGTTACGAGTTCATGGCCGCCCACCGCAAGGAGTTTGACACACCAATCATCATGCTTACCGCCAAAGTCGAAAACGACGACAAGGTGATCGGATTGGAACTCGGCGCCGATGATTACGTGACCAAACCCTTCCGACCTCGCGAGCTGCTGGCGCGCGTGCGCGCCTTGCTGCGGCGCGTGGGTGCCAACGCACCCACCGCCAAGGTGCTGCGTTGCCTGGACGTCACCCTCGATCGCGATAGGCATCTGGTGACTGTTGGCGAGCGCGAAGTCGATCTGACGCCCTCCGAATTCGACCTGCTGGCGGCATTGATGTCCACACCGGGACGTGCCTTCCCGCGCATGGAGCTTCTCGACCGCATCCAGGGTACGGCCTATGAAGGTTACGAACGCACCATCGACGTGCATATCAAGAATTTGCGATCCAAGATCGAATCCGACCCCCGCGAGCCGCGCTACATCGAGACGGTTTACGGTGTGGGTTATCGTTTCAGTAGGGATTGACACATGCGAAGCCTGGCAGCGAGATTCTCTATCGCTTTTCTGATCGTGGGACTGCTGGGGGTGGGCTTGATCGTGCTCTTCGCCAGCCTCACCACGCAGAAGGAATTCCGCGATTTCATTTTCGACGAATACAGTGGTCCATTCATCGAAGAACTGGTGGAGCATTATCGCTCCCACGACGGATGGGATGGCATTCAAGCTGCGTTACCCTTCCCCGAACGCTTCCCTTTCCAGGGGCCTGGTTCAGGAATGCATCCGGGTAACTTCATCACGATGACCGACAGCAGCGGCAATGTAATCCTCGGAGGAGCCGGCCACAACAGCGGAAGAGAAATCCCGCAAGAAATACTCGAAAATGGTGTCCCAATCGAACTCGATGGTGAAGTCATCGGATATCTTTTGGATACACGTGAGGCGTTTCGCCAGAATCCCAACGAGATCGAGTTCCTGGATCGCATCTCACGTCTCTTGTTCTTCGGCGCTACCGGAGCGCTGATCTTCTCGCTGCTGCTGGGCATCCTGCTCTCGCGCGCTCTGACCCGTCCCATCCGCGAACTCACCACGGCGACCCAAGCCGTCGCCGATGGCGATCTGGGACAGACTGTCCCCGTACGCTCCAGGGACGAATTGGGACAACTGGCCACATCGTTCAACCGCATGAGTGCCGAACTGGCGCGCGCCCAGGATTTGCGCCGCCAGATGACGGCCGACATCGCCCACGAATTGCGCACCCCCTTGAGCGTGATCCTGGGCCACGTCGACGCCTTGGCGGAAGGTGTGCTGCCCGCCGACACGGAAACCTTCGATGTGATCCGGGATGAGACGACCCAGCTGGGCCGTCTGGTCGAGGATTTACGCACGCTCTCGCGCGCCGATGCCGGCGAACTCACCCTCAATCTACAATCCATACATCCCAAAACCTTGCTCGAACGAGCGAGTGCCGCCCAACGCCCCTTCGCCGTCGATAAACAAATCGAGATCACCCTGGAACCCCAGCCCAACACGCCGCAGATTACGATCGATGCGGAACGCATGGCACAGGTACTGGGCAATCTACTCGGCAACGCCCTGCGCTACACACCCGAGGGCGGCGCGATCACCTTAAGCACTGCGGCGGTCGGGGACGGCGTGGAGATACGCGTCACCGACAGCGGTCCGGGTATTGAAGCGGAAGAACTCCCCCACGTCTTCAACCGCTTTTATCGGGGGGATAAATCCCGCCAGCGCGAGACCGGCGGATCGGGTTTGGGATTGGCGATCGCCAAATCGATCGTCGAACTGCACGGCGGGCGCATTTGGGTGGAAAGCGAACCCGGCCAGGGGGCTGCGTTCGTCATCTGGCTGCCCCGGGCGAAGATGTAGGGACGGGTTTGAAACCCGGCTGAATAATATATATAGTTACGCTGAGGGGGAGCAACATGAACCGCGATTCCATACCCCCCGTTCAATCCGTCTGAAGGACTATGACTACAGCAAGGCTGGTGCGTATTTCGTTACCATAGTTGCCGCCAAGCGCGAGCATCTGTTTGGTGAGGTTGAAGATGTAACCGTCTTCTTGAACGGGATCGTAGAGATCGTACAAGAGGAATGGTTCAAAACTACTGAGGTTAGACCCTACACTCGACTAATACCTGATGAATTCGTTGTTATGCCTAACCACATCCACGGTATCATCCACATTGTCGACCGACCTGTAAGGGCGACCCGGCGGGTCGCCCCTACAATATTAGCTTATCGTTCTCGATCGATAAAAAAAAGACCTTCACCCAGGTGAAGGTCTTTCTATTCCATCGATGGATTGATGCATAAAGCAATCAAACACCGTCGGAGATGGGATCAATCCCCATTCAGAAATCAACCACTACGTTTCGTCGTGGGTCTCCTCTTCCTCATCCTGCAAGCCCTCGCGAAATTCACGGATTCCTCGTCCAATCTCACCGGCAATATCACCAATCCGCCCGCGTCCAAAGAGCAAAACTACGATGATTAAAACGATGAGAAGTTCCGCTCCACCGATTCGCAATGGCATCTTTCGCATCTCCTTCAGGAATTGTCGTTCCTATTTAATCAATCTTACCACCAAATCTGTATCACGCTTTTCTGCTTAAGTTACGTACCTGCGCGGCGCCGACCGCCGCGCCTAAAGCCAGACCAATCCCAGCGCCAATGGCGATATTGTCGAATACCACCCCGAGACCAGCTCCGAGAGCGAGGCCAATTGCTATCCAACGACCGACCACTTGTGATTGTGCATCCTGAGTTTCTTTATTCTCCTCGTCCATTTGTCTCGTCCTTAAGTAATAATCGATATTGAGTATTCAAACCCCCTCAGCACCCGAAAGATACCCCTTTGCAACAGCATCTTCGATGACCGTTCGGGCGTATTCCCACAACGTTTGAGAGCCATCCCTGATTGGCGCCGCCCGCACGTGTACCTGATTGCTGTGAATATCATGTTCCCGCCAGGGACGTCCCTGGGCGTAGTAATTGTGCAGCAAGGGCATCGTGCGATCCATGGCGTTGGCGAATTTGGATTCCGCCGTGCTGCGCTCCTCGAACTCCCGCCACAGCGTAAACAATTCTATGTGTTGATCATCAGGCAGCAAGCCGAAGATGCGTTCGGCAGCCTGCATCTCACGCTCTGCTTTACTCAGATTGCCCTGCTCGTCGTAACAGAAGGTGTCGCCGGCGTCGATCTCAACCAGATCGTGCACCGCCAGCATCTCGATCACCCGCAGCAAATCGATTGACTCGTTGGTGTATTCCGCCAGCACCATCGCCAGCACAAGGATGTGCCAGCTGTGCTCGGCCGTGTTCTCCAGGCGCTCACCACCCAAAATGTACGAACGACGGTTGATAGTCTTTAACTTGTCGATCTCGCTGATGAAACGAATTTGCTGCTCCAGGCGTTCATTATTCATAGCCATTCCAAGCCTTTCTGTTTTCCAACTGACCATGGATTATATCCACGAACCCATCAAACCGCGCGAATTGATTCGCCATCTCCCACTGAGATACATCATCCATACCGGATCACATCGTAGAGACTTTGGAATATAATCATAACTCACTTAATATATGGAGCTCCAAGATGTCCAAAGAAATGCGTCGTTTCCTCATGTATGCGCTGTTGATGATGATCGTTATTGCTGTGCTGATCTTCACCATCGTGCCGCGCCTGAATGCCCTTCTCTCTACAAAGACACGAGAAGGCCAGCGAATCGGACTCGGCGAGAACATGTTTCAGGCGGAAATCGTGGAGATTGTTGAAGAGGGTGAAGTAACCCTGGGGGAGATTACACAGACGTATCAGGTGCTGCGGGTGGATATCATCGAAGGTCCCTACCAGGGAGAGATGCAGCAAATCGAATACGGCAGGCGCCAGGTTCGCCCCGAAGGTTTGACCATGCGCCTCGGGGATAGGGTCTTGGTTCAAGTGGATCAAATGCCCGACGGCTCGGTAAACGCTTTCTTCGTTGATTACGTCCGGACGCGCTCGCTTTTCTGGCTGCTGCTTGCCTTCGTCGTCTTCAGCGTCATCGTCGGTCGGGGACAGGGAGCACGCGGACTGCTCGGTTTGCTCCTCAGTCTTTGGGTGATCATAGGG
>Ga0307439_1001698_pt1 | contig 13591 bp, 8 predicted proteins | sample SalMarWE160490MG_FD_202142 | JGI IMG/M metagenome (GOLD analysis project Ga0307439, IMG submission 202142) | Salt marsh sediment microbial communities from the Plum Island Ecosystem LTER, Massachusetts, United States - WE1604-90 | ecosystem: Environmental > Aquatic > Marine > Intertidal zone >... | reverse complement strand
TGGGGACCGATTTAGCCATACCGGCCAGGTACGATGTTTCGTCGTGGCTGGAGCCCGGTGTTGCATCCTGGAGTTGGGTCATTCTAAAAGACGGTGCAACTGTTTATAATACTCAGCGCCAGTTCATTGATTTTGCAGCTTCAATGAATTGGAAGTATTGTCTCATTGATGCTTTATGGGATTCACAGATTGGTTACACACAGATACAACAACTTGCCGATTATGCCGAAACCAAAAATGTAAAAATTTTATTGTGGTATAATTCTGCAGGAGATTGGAATACTACTCCCCAAACACCTCGCGATAAAATGCTTACCACCGGGTCAAGAAATGCCGAGTTCCAAATACTGCAAGATATGGATATTGGCGGCATTAAAGTCGATTTTCTTGCCGGTGATGGACAATCCATGATGAAGTATTATATTGATATCTTAAAAGATGCCGCGAAATACAATCTTGCTGTAAACTTTCATGGATGCACTTTTCCAAGAGGTTGGTATAGGACCTATCCTAATTTAGTGAGTATGGAAGCCGTTAAGGGTGAGGAGTACGTGACCTTTGATCAGTACGACGCTGATCAACAACCTTCACATTGCGCGACTATTCCATTCACAAGAAACTTGTTCGATCCTATGGATTTTACGCCTGTAAACTTCTCGGGCATACCTAATATAACACGCAGAACTACGGGTGGTTTTGAAATAGCCTTATCGGTCCTTTTTACTTCCGGCATCCAACATATAGCGGAAACCCCCTCAGGAATGGCATCGCAAAGGGATTTTGTAATAAAATATATGAGTAATTTACCGGATAGATGGGATGACACGAAATTTATTGACGGTTTCCCGGGAAAATTTGTCGTGTTGGCCAGAAAAACAGGCGACGTGTGGTATATAGCAGGCATTAATGGAGAAAACACCACACGTACCCTAACCTTAAATCTTTCTTTCCTGAGCGATACTACCGAGCGGGTGATAATAACCGATTCGGTCAATACACAATTCTTAATTGAAAGAAACATCGATCTTTCCAGCCCGGTTAACATAACTATGTACCCTTATGGCGGATTTGTTATTACAGCCTCAAGTGTAACGGGAATACCGGAGGAGCCGAGAAGTTATCGTTTGATGCAGAATTATCCTAATCCATTCACTTCAGTAACGTCTATAGAGTATGAATTACCTAAGGATGAGGAAGTAGCGTTAAAGGTATACAATACGTTAGGCCAAGAGGTAGCAGTATTGGAGAGAGGTAAGAAGGAAGAAGGTTATCATGAAGTAAAGTGGTATGCATCAAATTTGCCTACAGGTGTATATTTATATAGACTAATAACCGGCTCTTTTAATGATACAAAAAAATTGTTATTCGTTAAATGATATATAGTAACAATACTAGGAGAAAAAAACGAAAAAATTAAAATTAAGTTTTTATCTTATCCTACTTTTAATTTTGCCGGTAATTAATTTGTCTGCACAAAAATGGCAAAGCGATAACGGAGATGGAACATATACCAATCCGGTTATCTATTCTGACTTTCCTGATCCGGATGTAATCCTTGTGGATTCTACTTATTACATGGTTTCAACAACTATGTTTATTTTTCCGGGAGTGACCATACTCAAATCATACGACCTGGTAAATTGGGAATATTGCTGCAATGCCGTGGAGCGGATGGATTTCAGTCCTTGCTACAACCTTGATGGTTGCAACAGATACAGTCATGGCCAATGGGCAACCAGTTTAAAATATCATAATGATAAATTTCACTTATTATTTATTACACTTGATGAAGGTGGTTTTCACTGTACAGCAGATAAAGCTGAAGGACCATGGGAAATTACACATTTACCGAGAGGATTTTATGATCCCGGTTTGTTTTTTGATGATGATGGCAAAATATATGTGGTGCATGGGTATGGTGATATTTACGTTACCGAATTGGATACAAACCTTGTGGCCATCGGCAGTGATAGTCTTGTTTTTACGGGTGATATTCGCCCCGGACTTGAAGGCGCCCATGTATATAAACTTTTTGGTTACTACTATTTATATTGCACATACGGAGGAAGAGACGGGTTTCAGGTAGCACTGCGTTCAACAAATATATACGGCCCTTACGAAGAACAGATTGTGATCAGAGACGACAGCTATTTAGGGACGGGTCTGCACCAGGGAGCACTCATCGAAACTCAGACAGGTGAATGGTGGACAATTCTCTTTCAGGATGGAGGTGCATTTGGACGTTTCCCCACTTTACAGCCCGTTACATGGACCGATGATTGGCCAATGGTTGGCGTTGATGGAAAAGGTGTTATAACATATCAAAAGCCAGATGTAGGCAAAGAGTATCCTATTACAATATTTCCCACTTCCGATGAATTTGATAGTACTGAGTTAGGCATGCAGTGGGGTTGGAACCATAATCCGGATTCAACGAAATGGTCATTGACAGAGAATCCTGGATACTTAAGGCTTTACACAGCCAAAGTTGTATCTAATTTACGTGATGCCCGCAATACCCTTACACAAAGAATCTTTGCTTATTATTCTACAACTGTGGCAACAACTGCTACTATCAAAATGAATGTTGACAATATGCAAGATGGTGAAATAGCAGGACTTGCGGTTTTTCAGGATCCGTATGCATATATTGGAATCAAAAAAATGGACGGCATTAAATATGTTGTAATGGTAAAAAATGGAACACCCATCGATTCTGTTGAATTTGATAACTCTACAGTATACTTAAGGGCAATTGCTGATTATGGGACCAGCAGAGCTACTTTCGCATATAGTTTAGATGAGGAGACGTTCACAAAGCTCGGAAACCAACTCTCGATGCAGTTTAACCTTACGATTTTTACCGGGAACAAATTTTGTCTATTTAATTATGCAACGATAACTACAGGCGGATTTGTTGATTTTGACTGGTTTAGAATAGCTGCGATGTCATCTGGAGTGATCCCTGAAAAGGATAATCCACTGAACAATATACCACAAACTTTCTTTTTGGGACAAAATTATCCCAATCCCTTCAATTTTGCAACAAAAATTAAGTATTCAGTTCCGGAGAGGGGGCACCTAACTTTGAAAGTGTTTAATCTGCTTGGTCAGGCAGTAGTAACATTATTTGAAGGTATCCGCCAGCCGGGTGATTATGAAACAACATTTAATGGTGAATATCTCGCAAGTGGAATATATTCTTATCAATTAAAAGCTGGAAATTTTGTGGATACAAAGAAACTAATACTATTGAAATAGTATCATATTGCTTAAACTTCAGTTGAATAGTAATTGGTATTCAATTTCAATATTTATTACTATGGACGAGGGCGGATTTATTGATATTAAGTGATTTAGAACAACCATAAATTTATAAAATGATTTTATTCCTGAAGAAATTAGGAGATTAACTTGTTAAAAAATACTAAACTTAAGAACCTCGGTCCCCTTCTTTTCTCATTTTCATTCTGTTTACTGTTTAAACTAAATGTACAAGCACAAAGTAGTTCATTGCTGAAATTATGGTATAATCAACCTGCCAAACAATGGGTCGAGGCGCTGCCTGTTGGGAATGGTCGCTTAGGCGCTATGGTATTCGGAAACCCTTCGCAAGAAGAAATTCAGCTCAATGAAAATACGGTTTGGGCTGGTCAGCCAAACCGCAATGACAATCCCGATGCCAAAAAAGCATTGCCAAAAGTCAGGGAATTGATTTTTGCCGGTAAGTATAAAGAAGCACAAGACCTGGTGAACGAGAAATTTATCAGCCGTAACTCTCAAGGTATGCCTTATCAAACTGTTGGGAATCTTATCCTTTCGTTTCCGGGACATGAAAATTTCACAAATTACTATCGGGAACTGAATATTGAAACCGCCGTGATTTCTTCACGCTATGATGTTGATGGAGTGACATATAAGCGTGAAATTTTTGCCTCATTTCCTGATCAGGTCGTTATTTTCAGAATTACAGCCAGTAAACCCGGCAAAATTAATTTTACGGCTTCAATGAATCGTCCTGCACCGGTAGATATTTCGACTGAAGGTAATGATAAATTAATCATGTCGGGAGTAACAGGTGATTGCGATTCTGTAAAAGGCGCAGTTAAGTTTCAAGCGCAGGTTAAAATAATAACAGAAGGAGGCACGGTATCGGCAGCCAATAATAATATAATTGTAAACAACACAGATGCTGCAACCCTCTATATTTCGATTGCATCAAATTTTAAAAATTATAATGATATCAGTGCCAACGCCGGTAAAAGAGCAAATGCTTATCTTCAAAAAGCTCTGAAAAATAATTATGAACAAGCCTTAAAAGACCATATTGCCGATTATCAGCGCTATTTTAATGGAGTAAGCATCGACCTGGGTATAACCGATTCCCTAAAAAATCCTACCAATGTTCGTATTGAACAGTTTGCCAGAGGTAATGATCCGCAATTGGTAGCATTATGCTTTCAGTTTGGTCGTTACTTGCTGATTTCTTCTTCACGGCCCGGCGGACAGCCTGCCAATCTTCAGGGAATTTGGAACGATCAGCTTTATCCACCCTGGGATAGTAAGTATACTGTAAATATAAACACAGAAATGAATTATTGGCCTTCCGAAATCACAAACCTCAGCGAAATGAATGAACCGCTGATTCAGATGATACGTGACCTTTCCCAGACCGGTAGACAGACTGCAAAAATTATGTATGGCAGAGAAGGATGGGTGCTTCATCACAATACGGATATCTGGCGGATAAACGGACCTATAGATGGCTCATTTTGGGGAATGTGGCCCATGGGCGGTGCTTGGCTTTGTCAGCATCTATGGGAAAAATATGAATATAGCGGCGACAGAGAATATCTTAAATCTGTATATCCTGTAATGAAAAGTGCGGTCGAATTTTACCTTAGTTTTTTAACCGAAGAACCGCGACATAAATGGCTGGTTGTCTGTCCTTCGGTTTCTCCGGAAAATTCTCCGGCAATTCATCCTGAGTCTTCGATTAGCTTCGGTACAACAATGGATAACCAATTACTTTTTGATCTATTCACGAAAACTATAAAATCTGCAGAAATTTTAAAGACTGATAAGGAATTAGCAGAAAAAATAAAAGAGACGTTGAAACGTTTACCTCCGATGCAGATTGGACAATGGGGGCAATTACAGGAATGGATGCAAGATTGGGACAGCAAGGACGACAAACACCGTCATATCTCACATTTGTATGGCCTGTTCCCTTCCAATCAGATATCGCCTTATCGGACACCGGAATTGTTTTCTGCTGCAAAAACATCGCTCGTAGCACGGGGTGATGAATCCACCGGCTGGTCTATGGGATGGAAAGTAAATTTATGGGCACGTCTTCTCGACGGAGATCATGCTTTAAAACTAATTACCGACCAGCTAACACCTTCTATCCAACCCGATGAAAAACAAAAAGGAGGCACTTATCCCAATCTTTTCGATGCTCACCCGCCCTTCCAAATCGATGGTAATTTTGGTTTCACTGCCGGTGTTACCGAAATGCTCATTCAAAGCCATGATGGTGAAATCTTCGTACTTCCCGCGTTGCCTGATGTTTGGAAAAACGGAAGCGTAAACGGCCTTTGCGCCCGCGGAGGATTCGAAATCGAATCTATGGAATGGAAAAACGGGGAAATCTCAAAGTTAGTTATTAAATCGGCCCTCGGAGGAAACTGCAGGATTCGTTCTTATACAAAATTAAGAGCAGAAGATAGAAGAAATCTTAAATCCGCAAAAGGGGAAAATCAAAATCCTTTTTACCAAACTCCAGAAGTAAAAGAACCAATAATTTCTAATAAGGCAACCCTTGAAAATGTAAAGTTAAAAAATACTTTTAAATATGATATCGAAACCAAACCAGGAGAAAAATATACCTTATTGCAATGAATGTGAAAAAATTATAGTAAAAATTGAAGGCTGTAACAAATATTGGGAATCATAAACTCATAATCAAATGAATTGTTTGCTAAAAAAAAGGAGACTATCATGAAAAAATTACTCTTTGCTTTACTGTATGTTCTTTCTTTTTCCCTGTCTGCTCATACAGCAAAAATTAAAATTGATGTCGATAGAATAATCGGAGAAATCGATCCAAAAATTTACGGGGTATTTATGGAACCTATTCATTTTTCCCGTCCCCTGCCTGGTCAGGAAGAAACCGTTTTCGGGAATACACTTTACGGTCCATTATACAATCCTGATTCTCCTCTGGCTGATAAAAATGGTTTCAACAAAGAATATATTGAGGCAGCCAGAGAACTGAAAATTACCAATATGCGCTGGCCGGGCGGAAATTTTGTTATGGGTTATAACTGGCAGGATGGCATCGGACCAAAGGACCAGCGCCCTGCCCGCGTTAACCTGGCATGGGGCGGAATCGATAACAATCATGTGGGTACGGATGAATGGATTGCATTAAATAAAGCCATAGGGAGTGAAAATATTATCTGTGTTAATCTGGGTTTGGCTACGATACAAGATGCATGCTACTGGGTTGAATACTGCAATTATAAGAAAGGAACAACCTATTCCGATTTACGCGCTAAAAACGGGTATGAGAAGCCATACAATGTAAAAATCTGGGGTCTCGGTAATGAAGTCGACGGCGCGCCCTGGGAACTGGGTTATAAATGTGCCGAAGATTATGTCAAGGTGGCCAGGGAAGCTGCCAAAGCCATGAGATCGGTAGATCATACGATCAAATTCGTCGCTTCCGGATCATCGTACTACGAGAGCACCGGTCAGTGGGTGGAATGGAACCGAAAAATACTTACTGGGCTCGGAGATATGATCGATTATATTTCCATTCACGCTTATTGGAACTGGGGTAAAATGCCTGACTATTACACATATATGGGACTGAGAGCTCTGGAATTTGAAGAAAAGATAAGAGTAACTGCTGATGAAATCGATGCGGTAAAAGCAATGAAGGATTTTAAGAATCCCATCTATATTTCGGTTGATGAATGGGGGGTTTTTGGGAGAAACTTTTTATCCGTTCTTCCGATAGCGCAATGTTTCAATTCGTTTATTCGTCATGCGGATGTGATTAAAATGGCCAACTATACCCTGTTTACATCCTTATTGAGTTTCGACAAAGATAAGGGCGTTTTTAAAACACCACTGTTTTATACATTCAAACTCTTTTCGAACAATTGTCTTGGCAACTCGGTTGATGTATTTGTTCAAAGCGAAACCTTTGACGCAGAGGAGTGTCAGGGAATTCCATATCTGGATGTAACTTCCGTTTTCAATAACGAAACAAGTACCCTGGTGATCAATGTCGTCAACCGACATAAAGATAAAGTCATCAAGGGCGAGATCGTGAGCAGTTCAGGCGCGTTTTCCGGCAAGGCAGTGGCAAGTGTAGTGAAGGGGGAACTGGATGAGGTGTTTACTTTTGACAAACGGGATCAATATATCCCTGAAACCAAGGAATTCGGAGTTATAGGGAACAAGTTCACTTATTCATTCCCGGCACATTCATTTACACAGATCAAAGTTGGAGTGAAAAAATAGAAAGTAAATTAAAAACGGAGGGATAACTATGAAAAAGTTGATTTATTCGATTTTTACGTTCCTGGTGTTTAGTTTTCTTGCTAACGCACAGAATATGGTAAAACATGCCCCGCCTGGTTTTGACAGTTTGCGTGCTGATATAGCACACGGAAAAATTGATACCGTCAATTACGAATCAAAAACAGTCGGCACTGAACGTAAAGCTGTCATTTATACTCCTCCGGGATATTCAAAAGATAAAAAGTATCCTGTGCTTTATCTTTTACATGGTATAGGCGGTGACGAAACGGAATGGCTTAATGGAGGTAAACCTCAGGTGATTTTGGATAATCTTTACGCTGAAGAGAAAATCGAGCCGATGATTGTCGTAATGCCAAATGGCAGGGCTATGAAGGACGACCGTGCGGTCGGAGATATCTTTGACAGTGTTAAAGTGCAGGCATTTGCAACCTTCGAGAAAGATTTACTCAACGATTTAATTCCTTTTATAGAAGAAACTTACCCGGTTTATAAAGACCGAGAAAATCGGGCAATTGCAGGTTTATCAATGGGCGGCGGACAATCATTGAATTTCGGATTAGGCAATCTCGACAAGTTTGCATGGGTAGGAGGATTTTCGTCGGCGCCCAACACTAAAAGTCCGGAATTACTGGTTCCTAACCCTGGTGATGCAAGAAAGAAACTAAAGTTGCTTTGGATTTCATGCGGAGTTGATGATAATCTGAATTTATTCAGTGAACGTACTCATGATTATTTGAAAGTAAATAATGTTCCCCACATTTTTTATATTGAATACGGCGCACACGATTTTAAAGTCTGGAAGAACGACTTGTACATGTTTTCCCGGCTTCTGTTTAAACCGGTAGATGTATCAACTTTCTCTAAATACAGCTTTTTGGGGATACCTGCATCGACCAATGTGAGAGGAGCAAAATTTCCCCGCATTCTTCAGGATAACCGGGTAATCTTTCGTATGAAAGCCCCCGGTGCCCAAAAAGTTCAAATCGATTTGGTAAAGAAATACGATATGGTTAAAGATATTGAGGGAGTCTGGGAAGTAACCACCGATTCTGTAAGCGAAGGATTTCATTATTATTCTTTAATTATCGATAGTGTTTCTTTGGTCGATCCTGCAAGTGAAACATTTTACGGCATGGGGCGAATGGCAAGCGGAATTGAAGTACCCTTTAAAGGAGATGACTACTATGCTATTAAAGATGTTCCACACGGAGAAATAAGGATAAAACGATATTTTTCTACTGTCCTTAACAAATGGTGTCAATTTTATATTTATACACCTGCTAACTATGATAATAATATAAACGAAAAATACCCTGTACTATACATATTGCATGGTGGCGGCGAAGATGAAAGAGGCTGGGCAAACCAGGGTAAAACGGATTTAATTCTTGACAACCTCATCGCAGAAAAAAAAGCAAAACGTATGCTTGTTGTCATGCCGGATGGGAATGGAGGTTTACCAGGCTTTGGCGAAGATAATTTAAAATTGTTTGAAGCCGAATTAAAGCAATGTATTGTTCCTTTTGTCGAGAAAAATTATAGGGTAAAAACCGATTCTAAGAACCGGGCGCTTGCAGGATTATCTATGGGCGGAATACAAACACTCTATGTTGGGATAAAGAACAGCCAACTTTTTTCGTATTTGGGAGTGTTTAGTTCCGGCTGGATACTACCAATGCAAAAGAATATTTCCGATGCACAATATGAATTTATGAAAAATAATGTTGGTATGATTAACAGCAATTTAGAATTATTTTGGATTGCAATGGGAGGCAAAGAAGATATAGCTTATAACAATTGTCAAATCATGCTTTCTAAATTTGATGAGATGAAGATTAAGTATACATATAGTGAATACCCGGGCGGGCATACCTGGCCTGTGTGGAGAAATAATCTATATAAAATTGCACCATTGTTGTTTAAATAATTATCTAAGAGGGTAAAAATGAATTTTAAAAGAATTCTTATTATGTGTGCGTTTATTATATTTTTCATAAAATGCAGTTCTTCTGCCCGGAATCCGATTATCGCAGATATATTCACCGCTGATCCGGCAGTATTGGTCTACCAGGATACGGTATTTCTATATACCGGACACGACGAGGCTCCCGTAGGGGGAACAGAGTATGTGATGCATGATTGGCATGTATTTTTTTCCACGGATATGGTCCATTGGACCGACAGAGGCGCATGTCTTTCTCCTAAGGATTTTTCGTGGACCGACGGTCATGCCTATGCCGGGCAGTGCGTTTATCATGATGGTAAATTTTATTGGTATGTGCCAATGGCACACAAAAAAGATAGTTTAAGCAACGGCGGCTTTGCCATAGGCGTAGCGGTATCTACCTCCCCGACCGGACCATTTACCGATGTTATTGGTAAGGCTCTAATTATAAACGAGATGACAACCGATCAAAAACATTCATGGGACGATATCGATCCAACCGTATTTATAGATGATGATGGCCAGGCGTATCTTTACTGGGGCAATAAAAGCTGCAGATATGTAAAACTTAAAGCCAATATGATAGAGCCCGATGGCCCCATGGCCCGGACGGCAAGATATGGAGCTCCTGCCATTACCTGATGTATGATAAACGTCCCTATCCCTACTGTCCCGATCTCGAACCTTGGGGAAAAAACGCCTCAATTGGGGATAGAACCAGTCTATTATAAAGATGGAATGTTTTATATCAATGACCCAACCTGGACTGAACAATGCGTGGAATACTGAACCGGGCTTGAGGGATTGTTTCTGAGAAGCACGTATGAGTATGACCTATCCACCACTTCAGGAGATGTTAATATCTTAAGATTTGGAAAGGAATGAAACCTGATATGAGTTTAAAACATAATTCGTACAGAATAAATATTAAATTAAAATTACTTAATAAACAGAGGGAGGTATTTTTATTTATGAAAACTAAAGTATTACTAATCGCATTTCTTTTACTTCAGAGCTGTCTGGTTACTCAAGAGAACTATCAAGCACCAATCCAGGAGGGTAAAGAACCGATTGAAATAAAAAAGACCGCCGAAATAACCGGTAAAACCTCCACCCAGACTCAAAAGCAAAAATTTCAACCCAACTTTGAATCTTTAGAGAAAGCGAATCCTGTCCCCGAGTGGTTCAAAGACGCCAAGTTTGGTATATATTTCCACTGGGGAGTTTACTCTGTTCCGGCATTCTCAAACGAATGGTATCCTCGCAACATGTATATCAAAGGGTCTCCAGAAAACAAGCACCATGTAGAGATCTATGGCGATCCATCTCAATGGCCATACCACAACTTCATCACAGGCGCAGAGAATAAGCAAGGTAATTTTGTACAGTTTGCACCTAAACTCAAATCAGAAGGCGGTAAATTCGACCCTGAAGAATGGGCTCAACTCTTTGCCGATGCGGGAGCTAAATTTGCCGGCCCGGTAGCTGAGCACCACGATGGCTTTTCGATGTGGGCAAGCAAGGTCAATCCCTGGAACGCAAAAGATACGGGGCCGAAACTTGATTTGGTAGGCTTGTTAACGGATGCTATCCGCAAAAAAAATATGAGAATATTTCTTTCTATGCATCATGCGTACAACATCACCGGTTATTATGAAGCTGTGCCTAAAATAAACGACCCAAAACTTCAAATGCTTTACGGGCAGCAGGGAAAAGAAAAAAACGAAGCCTTTTGGCTGAGTAAGCACAAGGAAATTATCGACAATTATAAACCTGATATCGTTTACCAGGATTTCAATTTGCATATTATTTCACAATCTGTCCTTCTTGAGTTTTTGTCTTACTACTACAATAAAGCTGTCGAATGGAACAAAGAAGTGGTAGCTACATTTAAAGATGGTCTGAATAAAAAATGCGCAGTACTGGACTATGAACGCGGAGGTCCGCCTGATATTACCGACAATTATTGGCTTACCGACGATGCCGTCAGTTCATCGAGCTGGTGCTACACCGAAGGAATCGGATATTATTCAGAAAAACAGATACTCCATGCTTTTATAGACAGAATAAGTAAAAATGGGAATATGATTCTCAATATTTCTCCAAAAGCGGATGGTACAATACCTCAGGAACAAAAGGACGTTTTGTTAACCATGGGCGCATGGCTCAAAAAATATGGTGAAGCTGTGTATGCGACGCGCGCATGGGAAAAATACGGAGAAGGCCCTACACAAATGGGAGCTGCGCATGGAACCATGATGGCTCCGACCGCAGGAACAGCCAATGATGTTCGCTATACCAGGTCTAAAGATAACACGACGCTTTACGCGATTTTGCTCGGTTGGGAAAAAGACCAGAAAGAAATAACACTCAAATCATTATCTTCTGAAAAAATCGACTGCAAAAACCTGAAATCTGTAGAACTTATCGATGGGAAAGCAGGGAAATACCTTCCGTTAGATTTCAAGCGGGACACAGAAGGATTAAGCGTTAGTTTGCCCGAACGCCCTTTCGAAGAACTGGCATATGTTCTGAAACTTCGCTTTGAAGGTAAAATTCCGCCGCTCGACATGTATGCCGACCTTGACTGCTCTCCTCATTATTTTCTCATCCCGGGCGATAACCCGGGTAGTCTGGTACTTGGTTTGGATTTAACACTGACCGGCAAAAGAAAAAACATTGCCAACCAATGGAAGTTAGAATCTGCGGGTAAAGGCATTTATAAAATTCTAAACCGTGAAGACGGTAAAAAGGTATTCGAGTGTAGTATTCCCAGCCATGCTCTTATAGTTTCAAATTTTTCCGGGAAAGAAAATCAATTCTGGAAAATTGAAGACGCGCACAACGGATTGTTCAAAATATCAAATAAGCAATTTCCAAATATGATTTTATCCGTAAATACTATCCTTGCCGAAGGGAATAAAGCCGGCTTACTCGATTCGGAAAATGGTTCTTTTTTTGGATGGAAACTTCTGGAAGTCTGTGAGTTGAAACAGGAAGCTTTCAAAACGCATGTTATTCCGGGAATCATTGAAGCTGAAGACTTCGATATTGGCTGCCCGGGCGATGCTTACTATGACAGAGACGATATTAATGAAGGCGGGCAATATCGTACCAACGAAGGTGTAGATATAGAAAAATGTAGTACAGGTGGCTACAATGTCGGTTGGACCCATACCGGAGATTGGACGGCATATACAGTTACTGTCAGTAAATCGGCAACGTACCAGATTTCATTCTATATCGCCTCCTCTTTCGATAGTGGAAAGCTGCGTCTCGAATGCGATGGCGCAGACAAAACGGGAATTATTTCAATTCCAAATACTGTAGGATTTCAAAACTGGGAAGTATTAAAAAGAACAGTAGAACTTGATGCCGGTCAGCATTTACTGAAACTGGTTATTGACGGTGATTACCTTAACTTTGACAAAATGGTTTTTGAAGAGATAAAATGATGAGTTATTTGAGCCATGCCGAAAATATAACGGAAAATTTTATCTATTATTTATTACGCTCGATGAAGGTGGATTTGTCTGTACAGCAGACAAAGCTGAAGGTCCATGGGAAATTACACGTTTACCGAGAGGATTTTATGATCCCGGTTTGTTTTTTGACGATGATGGCAAAATATATGTGGCGCACGGATATAGTACTATTTATGTTACCGAATTAGACTCAAATTTTGCAGCTAAAAGCAGTGATGTTTTAGTTTTTACGGGTGATATTCGCGACGGACTTGAGGGTGCTCATGTATATAAAATTAATGGTTATTATTATTTATGCCGCTGAATTGTTACTTCATAATGGGGAATTACGGCGCAAGAATTACCACTTGACAAAATGTTTAGAATATAATAATTTAATAAATAGACTAATCTATTTGAGACTAGGATAGTGAGGAGGTAAAGTTGGTTGTCTATAATTTACTTGGGCAAGAGATATCAGTATTGGAAAGGATAAAAAGTAAGCAGGTTATTATAAAGTTGAGTGGAATGCATCAAATTTGCCCACAGGTGTATATTTATATAGATTAACAACCAGTTCTTTTACTGATACAAAAAAATTGTTATTCTTTAAATGATATATCAT
>Ga0307439_1001697_pt1 | contig 13592 bp, 15 predicted proteins | sample SalMarWE160490MG_FD_202142 | JGI IMG/M metagenome (GOLD analysis project Ga0307439, IMG submission 202142) | Salt marsh sediment microbial communities from the Plum Island Ecosystem LTER, Massachusetts, United States - WE1604-90 | ecosystem: Environmental > Aquatic > Marine > Intertidal zone >... | reverse complement strand
AATAGCTTCTTTTTCAACTTTTCAATTAGCAAAATTTTAATATAATAAAATACACATTGATGTATTAATTCTTTATATTCATCATGAGAAAAATAAGAAGAGCTTTATCTGACGATTCATTTGAACTGGCCAGGGTACATGTGGACAGTTTTACTAAAGCATATAAAAATATAATCCCCGATAAATTCTTATCAAGTTTTACTGTAAAAAACAGGCAAAATATTTTTAAAAATAGAATAGAACAAGAACAGGAAGAGACTTATCTTATAGAAGAAAAGGATAATATTTGTGGTTTTATTACAATTGGTAAGTGTAGAGATGATGATAAACCAAAATTTTCTGGTGAGATATGGGGAGTATATGTATCATCTAAATACTGGCGAAAAGGTTATGGAAAGATGTTGCTTGAATATGGAGAGAAATTACTTGTACAAAGAGGATTTAAAAAAATCTTTCTCTGGGTTTTAAAAGATAATCTACCATCAAGAAACTTTTATGAATACTCTGGATACAACATTGAGGGAAGTAAAAAAATAATTAAAAATTTAGGTAATATTGAATCTATAATGTATTATAAAGATTTTAAATAATTGAAATTATTTAGGATACTTAATTATTTATAAATGAGCTTTATTTTAATAATTTCTTTTAAAAGCTGGTTCTAAATTTCGCAATCCGGGTCAGCCAAACCTTACATTATATCTTTCCAAATTAGTCGATTATTCCACAAAATTAACATTATGGATTAAAGGGTATATACTATTAATTAGGATAACAAAATACCTTCCGTAATATTACCTGGAGGCATATTAGGAAAAGAAATAAATCATCAATTATATTTTCTATCATTACCATTATATGCATCTTTTCTGTAGCAGCCCTTGCAGACGGTTGTGGCTGCAGAGCCCTTATTACAGAAGAAAGTAAAGATACAGAAGAAGCAGAAGTAGCTGATGGTAAAAAAGAAGAAGAACCTGAAGAGGAGGAACCAGAAGAGCCACCAGAGGAAGAAACCCCACCGAATGAGGAACCCCCAGAAGAAGAGCAGCCGGACGAGGGAGAACCTGCAGAAGCCCCCACTTTAACACTTTAAATATATGAAGGCCCAACTTATTCATCATCAGACAGTGTATGCTACTACAGGATAAAGGCTAATGTATCAGGAAATCCAACCCCTGGAGTAGAATTTTCAAAAGATGATTCTAATGGTGCATGGGGAGATTATATAGCCCAGATAAACCTTGATGATCCTTCGGATACCTACAACCTCACAGTAAATGCTACAAACTCTGAAGGAAGCGCCACCGATTCAATGAATCTGGCCTGGGGATGCACTACTCAAAATAATCCACCCGAGATATCAGAGATTATATTTATGGGTAATCGCTACATTGGAATAGAGTACACATTCTCTGCGGTTGCATCGGACCCTGATGGAGATACACTCTCCTACCATTGGTCTGTATCCGGGGGAAACTTGGCCAATCCTAATATAAATCCTGTAAAGTGGACAATGCCAGCTTCTGCTGGAAGTTACGAGATAACAGTTACCGTAAATGATGGAAATGGTGGGCAGAATCAGAAGACAGAGACAGTTGAGGTGAAGGCCCTACCTACTGTAACTCTGTATCAAACATTAGGGGGTGGGTCTATTGTAGAGGGGTTTCATGTTTCTCTTCACAATATGGCTGATGTTGGGGATTCTAGTAGTAATAGAACACTTAGAGGCTTTTTAAGCTTTGATATTTCAAACCTTTCTGGTAAAGAAATAATATCTGCTGAAATGAAATTTTCACAATTCAAAATATACGAGAATCCTTATTCTCTAATTGAAAAGATAAGGGTGGAAGCTGTTTACTGGGGAAATGATGATGTCCAACTTGGAGATTATAATATACCAGGAGTCGTATTAGGTCTATATGATATACCGAATTTTATCTGCTCAAGCACTCAGCTAATAGATGCTCTAAATCAGGCAATTGATGATGGTCGCGATAGATTCCAGGTAAGGCTTAGCCACAAGGGATTACAAACAGATCATGATGGTGTGCCAGATTCGATTACATACGGAAAATTATATCCAGTAGAGTTCAATGTTACTTGTATGCCATAATATTATTATTTCTAAAAATAAAAAGTGTCAAAAATATTATAGTAAATTACATTTTTATGCTATATCTATTTCTAAAAACTTAATTATGGTATGAAAATCTCTCATATAAACCAATAACCCAGATTCGAACCTTTCACAATATGACCACCTAAAAAATTCTTAATATGATATTTTTACCTTTAATTTAAAAGTTCGCCCTACTGTCAGCTTTGCCAGCCAGACTTTTAAAAATCAAGTAAAATAAAACATATATTAAAAATTACTCAACTCTACAAATCAATAACCTGTGAGCTTTTTTAGCAGCTGGAAATAAATTTGCGATTTTAAATATAATCTTTGTACTGATATCTAAATTCTTAATCTCTTCATTTGAAGTAAAATACTTTTCTTCAATTAATTGAATCCCTAAATCCCATTTTATAAGTTCCTCCGTATTATCTATACCCCAGTGAACTTTTGCTCCCGTTTTTTTTGTAGATGGGTGATTCCTTATATTCTTTGCTGTGAAAACACTATATACATCAAAAATTATGGTATAATGACCAACCTTTTTCTTAAGATTACTTATCAATGTTTTAATATTTTCTTCTTTAAGATACATAAAAAGACCTTCGGCAATAATAATATACTCCTTTTTCCCAGTAGGTATCTTATTAAACCATTCGTATTCTGTAACTGAAGATGAAATCATATGATATCTATCTGTTTCTTTGTAAAAATGTTTACGGATATCAATAACTTCTCCAAAGTCTACGTCATACCAATCTACATAATCATTTGCTACTCTAATATATCTACTGTCAAGTCCACAACCCAAATGCAAGGCAACAATTTTATCACTCTTTTCGAGAAAATTTTTAACATAATTATCAATAAGCTTTGCCCTTATACACATCATAATATTTGTTTTTTCAGGAATTCTCAGAGAATTAAAATCGTAATTAATCTGATTTATGATCTCAACGGCCTTTTTATCTGTAAGTATGGGCTCCTTTTTCTTATTTTCTATTGCCTTACCAAATAGAGGCACAAGTAAAGTTTCTTTCTCTTCTGTTAAAACAATTTTATTCAAGGCAATTTCCTATCTATTACAATTATACAAAAAGTCTTATAAAATTAAGTTCGCATACATGAAAATTCTTGTCAATATTTATTTAAAATACTGAAAAAATTTAAAAACAAAACATATCGGTTAAGCAAGTTCACTAATTATATTTTAGAAGCTTATATTTAGAATATAAATATCACTATTTAAGAATAATAAATTAGTTCTAACTCTGTCCACAGTTCCCAGTCAAATGATACAAATCCGAACTAATTTATTTTTAGCTTTTCAATAAATACCAAATATTTCTATATAAATGAAATATCCCTTGTAATTCTGTCAATTAATAATAAAATGTATAATTAGATTATAGAATGCTATAGTTAGTTATAGTGATTAATATAATATTAATTATAAATGGTGAAATAAAATGGCAACAAGTATACAAATAAGTGAAGAACTAAAAAAGGTATTGACTAAAAAGAAGCTCTTTGAAAGAGAAACTTACGAAAATATCATCTGGAACTTGCTTGAAGATAGTATGGAGCTTGACGAACAAACAAAAAAAGAGCTGGAAGAGTCAAGAAAAGAAATAAGAGAGGGCAAAACCATAACACTTACTCAATTAAAAAAAGAGCTAAATATAAAATAGATGTCCGGTGATTTTATTGTATGAAATAGTATTCTCCTTAAAAGCCAAAAAACAACTCATGAAACTGGAAAGAAACATCCAGGAAAGAATTATTTCTTCGCTTGAGAGGATAAGAATAAGACCCGAAGCTTTTATAGCTAAGTTAGTTGGCGATCCCGGTTACAAATTAAGAATCGGTGATTACAGGGTTATAATGGACATCGATAAAAACAACCTTATTATTCTCGTTATTAAAGTTGGCCATAGAAAAAACATATATAATATTTAGCTTCCAAAGATATCTATCAATTTAATTAATTCCTTCTAAAATTGGTTCTAAATTTCGCAACCCGGGGGACCCAACCTGTAGCGCCATAAACTTCCTTTGTTCCAACAGTAGAAATTCTATGTTATACTTTACCCATAAAATGTCAGAGATTAGTTCTTTGATAACCAAATAGATTGATTAGCAAACTTTGCTTAACTGTCTATGGTTTAAAGGTTTATTATGTTATATTTATTTCTAATCTGTACTGCTACTTTAATTCTAAGAGGTATTAAAAGATAGGACTATTTTTTTCCCAGGCCGTTTATTTTTCTAAGGTCTTCTTTTTACTGTAAAATTTTAGCTGATTTAATCTTTGACTACGCATCAGTGTTATTTTATCGGGATATAATCATTTAAAATATATTTACCAGAAAGGCAAATTATGAAAAGTATAAAATTTCCAATTAAACTGATAATTATTATTATAACTGTTATTGGCCTGACCATTGCTCCCGCCTGTCAAGCTTCAGAACCCGAAGCTACAGAAGAGCCTGTTGTTGAAGAAGAACAGGAAACTGCAGAAGAACCGGAAGCCGTAGAGGGGGAAACAGAAGTTTCAGAAGAGCCGGAAGCCGTAGAGGGGGAGGAAGAAGCTACCGAAGGAGAACCGGAGCTTCTGTGGAGCGTTGAGCATGAGGACCAGGATTTTAAACTTTATAGTGTAGCTGCATCGCCTGATGGTGAGACCCTGGTAGTGGGTTCATTTCTTACAACTTATACCCACCTGCTCTATGACGGCAGGATTGTAGACGCTAATACTTCACACCGTCATTCTGTAGATGATATAGATTTCTCTCCCGACGGGTCGGTAATGGGAGTAGGCCTTGGAATGTATGGAGCCTGTCTTATAGATACGACTGACGGTTCAGAGCTTCACCAGCTTCATGGCGGCTATAACAACCAAATCGCCTTCTCCCCCGACGGGGAACATGTTGCCACCGGCAACCGGGATGGCATAGTATGGATATGGGATACTGAAAGTGGGGAGCAGGTAGCCGAGCTTGAAAACCCGGAAATTGCAGAAAAGGGGTTGGACCGCTTAGTGAATGCCATCGATTATCATCCGGCAGGTATGCTTTTAGCAGCTACGCATAATGACGGCATCGTCTATATCTGGGATATTAAAGAAGAGAGAATAGTCCACACTATAGCTCTCGACATTTTAGCATACTTGAAACCTAATCCCTTCCGCTTCTCACCGGATGGTGAGATTATGGCTGCAATAATACAGGAAGACTGGGATTATAAGGTGCGTCTGTGGACAGTTGATGGGCAAGAGAAGATTGTGGACCTTGAATTTCCTAAAGAGGTTGAAGATATAGCTTTTTCACCCGACGTCAGCCTGCTTGCAGTAGCCTCTCTTTATCTGGAAACCACTATATGGGATGTAGAAACGGGAACACTTTTGTACACTCTGGATCAGGAACTTGACCCCTCGGCAATTACTGACGGGTCACACGCTGTGGCTTTTACCCCGGACGGAGGCCACCTTGCCGTAGTCCGCAATGATGGACCGCTTGAGATGTGGCGTCTCCCCGGAGCAGAACCACTGGAGGAACCTGAAATTGATATGAAAGAGCCGCCTCCTCTTCCCAGCGATGTGCTATTTGATACCGGCAGTTCAGAGCTAAAGGCAGGTGCAGATGAAGTACTTGAAGAATTTGCGCAAAATTTAGATGCAGCTCTTGACAATGCAACTATAACCTTTATAGGGCACACCGACAGCAGGGGTGATGACTCTTCCAACCTGCAGTTATCCCTTGACCGTGCCACAGCAGTCAGGGACTGGTTTGAGGCCTGGGCACAGGAAAATGATGTTGACGGCTGGGAGCTTCTTGTTGACGGCAGGGGCGATACGGAGCTAAAAGTCCCCGATGTTGATACTGAAGGAACCTTCCGTGAAGAAGCCGGCAAACTGAATAGAAGAGTTGAGATTGAGATAGAGGTTAACAATTAAACATACTGATTGCTGATTTTTAAAATAATAGATGGATTGGACAGCCTTTGAGCTGTCCAATCCATAATAAGGGTTTTAGCTGATTTTAACAGAATAAGGTTTACAGGATATATATATATTTAATAATGAATAACTTGTGAAGCAAATAATCTTATAAATCCATGTATAAAAATATCATCACTTAAATCCAACAAAGTTATTCTAACTTTATACACTGCCCCGGCCAGCATGTGCACTCATCAAAGTGACTAATTTCTCCGGATTCAGATTTTCTTACGCAGACTGCGATGTTTTAATCATACATTCTGGCAAATCTGGAAATAATTTATAAGAATTTGCTTCCAGATTCCCGGCCTATTCCCCTGTCCCCAAAAAAATGGCCAGATTTATTATTATCGGAAACAAAAATGATATTATTTATTTATCTTTGATTTGTTATAATTAATTAAAAGTAAAACAATATTGATAGGAAAATCAGTGATTATCAAAAATCCAATTGTAAGGGATGTTGTGATTTCTACATAATTTATAAAAATACCCGGAAAATTATACCGGATATTTTTTGTATCGGATAGAGGAGGACTGGTTAAGAAAATCCTAAAGGTTGCTAGAGCAAGAGAGCCAATATTAGCATGGCTTATTATAAAAATTACAAAAATGGAGTAGGAGAAATTAAACTATGAAATTATTATACGAGTTTATCCCGAGACTGGACTTTATCGACTCTGCCGTGAAAATCAAGGATTTAGTTGATGGATGGAATATTACTGATAGTGCCGGCGGTGCCCCTGCACCCGGTGGCTCTGCTATAGCCTGTGTGCTCAAACAGATATATCCAGATAAGATAGCAATACCGATGCTTATTACCAATTATAAGGGGCCAGTAGAAATAGGCGCGGCAGCACTCGCTGCCGAATCTATGGGTGTCGATGGTATGCTCCCGGATCCGGGCGACCCTCCGAAATACGGTAATCTGATAAGAACACGGAGGGATGGCAGCTTTAAAGTAATATCAGACCCTGATGAAATCCTGAAATATCGGCGATCTACCGGTCCTGCCGAAGAAGTCAGGGACTTTCTCAGAAATACTATAAAAGTAAGCAAGGTAAAGCTAGGCTGCCTGTTAACAGCGCGTGTACCTGCGGAAAACGCTATCGCTCGCATACAAAATGACTGGGATTTTTGCTTTTTCCTTAGACTTGAACAGGAAACTCTACCGAAGTTAAAACAGATAGCTACAGAATGTAAGCGTCTGAGAAAACCCATCTATCCCTATTTTATAGTAGGAACAGATAAGAACCAGAAGACTCTGGAGAGAATCGGATGGCCTGCCAGTGCAACCCTGGAGAATGCTGAAAAATTTGTCGCTGACCTTGAAGGTGTTGTTGATGGCATAATTCCGACCTGTCTGGGAGACGTTAATGGAGATATGGAACTTCTGGAGAAAATTCAGAAATACAGAACATAAGTGAAAGTGCTCAGGGCTTAATTATCGCTTTTCATTTTTACTAATACCAGGGTTCATAAACTAATAAAAGTGGAACTCTATAATAAATGGCAATATTAACGGATATGAGTATTTATACATTAAATAAGCTAAATCCCATAGCCAGACCAGCGTAGATAATTATTATTATGCTTACATAAATAATAAATGCTCTGTTTCTTTTCATATCTAAACAGATGCTGTAGATTACAACCGGTAAATATAACCAGAAGAATGTATTGGCAATAAACTTGGAAAAAATAAAACTAAAAGAACAGGGCATGGCAACATTTGTTCCAGCTTCTATATTCCTGGTTACATAATAATACTGTACGGGCCAGCCGAATTTTTCATGATAGAAAGTTCCTCCGTAATATCCCCTGGCAATCATTGTAGAAATAAGTGAAAGTATTAATGCCAATAAAATCGTCATAAAGAAGATTTTAAGCGTGAGTCTTTTTTTAAAAAATATAAAAATAATACCAGTAGTAATAACCTCAAAAAGCGCAATTATTATAAACCGGTCTGCTACTATTTCAGATATTTGGTTATAGACAAGCATTTTTTTATTATAGATTACTGGTATATATTTAAAAATAAAATTTATTTTTATTGGTTCCTTTAAAAATCGGTTCGAAATATTAGAAACACCGAAAATTATTCTACCGGATTTATTCGCCCCGGTGCTTCTTAATCCATATCCTGTAAACCACTATTGCCGATAAAGACAATATGGTAATAATGGCAAAGGGTATCAAAAATTCTCTGGACCAGGGGCTTGTTATTGAATTACCCATTAATACAATGGGTATCATAATCGGCATCAGCCCCAGTATAGAACCGGACAAAAATTGAAAATATTTTATGCTGGTAGTACCCAGCAACATGCTGACAAGATCGGGCGGAAAGCCCGGAACAAACCTTATCACAAAACAGCTCAAAAAACTGTTATCCTCCACATATCCGGTTAATTTACTTACTTTTTTATTCATGGCTACTTTTTCCATAACCCGGCTGCGGCCCATATGCCTGCCTATATAAAAACCAATGGTCATCTCTGCTGCAAGGCAGATAAAAGTAAACATTATTGCCCAGAATGGTGGCAAGATTACACCTGCACTTATATATAACAGTGCCATGGGGATAATAAAAGTAACTGCCTTAAGGCAGTATAACCCCAGAATGAGCATTACGGCATAAATAACTGACCCGGGAATATATTTTGATATCTCTTCGGTTGTTATGCTGCTTATTTTTATCTTCTGCGTTACAATCACAGCTATAAAACCCAGAATTATTATAATAACCAGTATTATGTTAATTAACTTTCTGCCCATATGCCTGCCTGGATTCACTATTCTTATAATAAGCCTTCTTTACCCTGCCATTACAGTTTATAATCTATTATTTTAAGCTACTCTAATATTTTTTAAAACCCTGATTCAGGTTAATTACAATTATAATGCTTCCGATTAATGTAATAATTATTACTATAATATTTTAAAGAATCCATAAAGAATATTTAAAATTTTAATTTGAATAATATATAATAAAATTCATTATTATTAATTTTCGGAGGATTAATGGAAAATATTGCTGTAGTGACAGATACTACTTCAGATATTCCCCCTGAATTATCTTCCAGGCATAAAATAGAAATAATACCTCTGTATGTCGGATATGGAAGCAATCTATACCTTGAAGGAAAAGAAATAACCAACAAACAGGTTTTTGAAAAACTTAAATCAGGTATAAAAATAAAGACTTCCGGGCCTTCTATAGGTGATTTTGAAAGAATTTATAAAAAATTAATAGAAACTGGTAAAAAAACATTAATTTATTCCATCCATCTTAGCTCAAGGCTTTCTTCAACTTTTAATTCCGCCTTCCAGGCTGCAAAACTTTTCCCCGGAACAAAAATAAAGGTCATTGATTCCAGCACTGCTGCAATAAGTCTGGGATTTATTGCCCTGGAAGCTGCCAGAGCCATTGAGAGAAATGAAAGTCGGGAAAAAATTGATTACCTGATTGATTTTATGATAAAGAATAATAAATTAATTGCTACTTTTGAAAATTTCCATTATCTGTTTATGGGAGGAAGAGCTCCTGTTTTAAAAAAATTCCTGTCAAAATCAATTATCCTTAAACCAATTCTGGCTTTAGACAATGGAATTGTAAAATTAAAAAAATTTGCCAGAAATAAGAAGAATGCTATACTGGAGCTTTATAAGCAGATAAAGAAACATTCATTGCCCGGGTATAAGAAGAAAATTGGAATTTTTTATGGTTCTGATATAAAGCCAGTCTTAGAGCTTGAAGAGTTGATTAAAAGTGGCCCCGAAATAAAAATTGATGAACTAATTTTAACCGAAATAACAACTATTATTAGCGGGCATACCGGTCCTGGAATATGGGGCATAACATCCATTCCTGTTCCATACAGGTGATAGCATCTCTTTGCACTCTAAATTATTATATGACTACTGATAATAAGCCGGGGATTATCAGACAATCTTCTTTGAGCCGGAATATATTTCTTCAATCTCAAGAGCAGCTGCCGCATTACCTGGATGTTCTCTGGGATTCCATTTTTTCATATCATCAAATATTTTACCATCGGTATAATATTTTATAGGCCCTTTTAATTGGTATGACTCATCTTCACTGGTAATAAAAAGGATAGACCCGGTGCTTCCAGAAAGAATATTTTTTTTCGTTTTATCAAAATAATTATCGGCAACAACAATCGTCCCGTCGTTATATTTTGAAACACATGAGGCGTAAATACTGTTTGGAACACCGTTACTGTCAACAGTTGAAAACACTATCACGCCCTTTCGGTTATCCCATGCTTTAATAACTTCATCTGTCATCTTTTTCATATTTCTCCTTTAACTAATTTACGAAAATTAGTAAACAATTAAAATCCTGTAAAACAAAAATTAATCCTTACATAGATGAACCAATTTGTAAATATGCAATATTTGTTTTTTAAAATTTTTTTTACCATTTTATAAAAGCCTTACCTGCCTGAGAAAATATAATTGATTGCAGAAGTACATTTCAAATAATATAATATTAGGTAAGCCTAACAATTATTAAATTAACCAGAGGGTAAGTTATGAAAATATTAATATATGGAGCAGGAGTTATTGGCAGCATATTTGCCTATAAAATTAAAAGTAGTGGCAATGACGTCACAGTTCTGGCAAGAGGAAAAAGGCTCGAACAGTTGAGAAAACACGGAATTAAAATTAAAGATGTAATACTTGATGAGCACTTTGAAACAGAGATAAAAACTACTGATGAATTAAAGCCGGATGATTATTATGACGCTGCTTTAATAATAATGCAACGCCAGCAGGTTAGCACCATCCTTCCGGTTTTAAGCAAAAACAGTATAATTCCATTTTATATCTTTACCGGAAACAATGTCACCGGGGCAGAAGAATATGTCAAATTTCTCAACAGAAAAAGAATCTTACTGGGGTTTGGAGGGCCCGGAGGATACCGCGAGGGCTATTATGTAATTTCCGCTTATGTAAAAGATTATACCGTCTTATATTTAGGTGAGCCTGACGGGTCAGTCAGTGAGCGGATAGAAAACCTTAGAAATGTACTAATAGAATCCGGAATCAAAGTTAATATCCCGGAAAACATAGATTCCTGGTTAAAAACACACGCTGCTTTTATAAGCGCATTGGTAATGGCTTCGTATGCAGCAAAAAATAAGGGTAAAAAACTTAAAGACGAAGATAGATTAATAAAGCTGGGTATTATAGCATTTAAGGAAAATTTAAAGGCCCTTATAGAGTTAAGAATACCCATACTTCCCAAAAAATTCAACATGATGAGATTTATGCCGGAATATTTTTTAAGAAGAAAATTAAAAGATTTAATCGGCTCAGAATTCGGGAGAGTGGCACTATCCGGACATGCTGATGCTGCAAAAGATGAGATGGCAAAGATTACAGAAGATTTTAGAAATCTGGTAAAAGAGGTAAAAACAGACATGGGCACCGGCGATTACCTTTATAAAAACAGCTTTGGACAAAAGTAGAAGTTAGACTTCTGAGATAAATATGGTTTTACCGGTGATTCTATATCAAATAATTAATTATAAAAATATATGCTTTAGTTGTGCAATTACTTTTAAATAAAATTAAGCAGTCAGAAAAGCTCTAATCACTTTTTTAAATTCTTGTGGCTTGCTCCAGGAGGGAATATGCCCTCCTGTTTTAAAAATATATTTACTGGCGTCTGGATAACGTTCATGTAACCTATCCCTTAATGCTTTTATGGTTGATTTATCATCCTTTGAACTAATAATAAGTACTTCACCTTTATATAAATTAGGCAATGCCGAATAGTTTTCCATATAATCCAATTGATTCTTTTGCAGGCTAATATAATCCTCATATGTGTAATACCTGAAAAAAGTATCATTCAAGAAAGCACTCCAGAACTCTTTATTCGACTCTGGAACTGAAAGCAAAGATACTAATTGTTTTTTATAAAAATTCAATACCGTTTTTTGTTTAAATAAGGAATTTATCAAACAACTTAACCTAAATACTTTCGTAATTAATCCTGTTGTACCTGAGAGTGTATTGACAAGTACAAGCTTTTTTACTCTATCGGGATATAAATCAGCATAACATTGAGCGACAACACCTCCAAATGAGTGCCCCATAACATAAATTTTATTCAAATTCTTAATTTTAATTATTTCTTCGATTCCTTCCAGAAACTCCCTGATTTTATTAATCCCCGGATATGAAGGTGCAATAATTCTATAATCTTTTTCTAGGATATTTATATATGGAAAGGATGATATATAAGACTTTCTTAGTCCACCAGAGAATATAAGAATTATTTCCGTACCGGAACCTGTGTCGATAATTTCCCACTCAGTATCTTTTATTGTTAACTTTTCGATATTATGATTCTCCAAGAAATACTTTATTCTAAGCATGTCTTCATTTTGAACCCTGCAGTACAATTCTTCATTTAAATTGAATATCATTCCTTATCTCCTTTGTTCTTCTATGGCATCCGGTTTTGCAAACAATAAATTCTTGCGTATGGAATCATTAAACAAATAATACTTTTGAATAAGCTTAAATATTGGCCAGGCTCATTTTTTTCTGTAAAACTCAAATATAACTATAATCAGGGCAATAATAGATACCAGAAAAATAATCTCTGCCAGTATTTATGGATTCAGGCTTTTTTTAAATTAAATTTTATAATGAATTAATATTCTACAACCCTTTTTAGTTTTTTGGCTTGCTCAACCCAGCTTTCTACCATTGACAGTGCCGGAGGCCTTCTTACAAGTTTTTTAACTTTGTTTACTTCATTTATCTTTTCAAAAAGATTTTGCGCATTTCTTTTTGCAAGTTCAGCTACAGTATCGACACCCGCTTCTTCAAGCAGGTCAGAATATTCCTCTCCAACACCTTTAATTCTAAAAAGGTCTGCCAGATTAACCCATTCAAGAATCAGCTTGTGTCCTATTTTAGCCTTCTCTTCAATTATTTTTCTTCCTTTAGCTGTTGCCCCCTGTTTTAACAGGGCTTCAGTAGTTTTAATACCTATTGCAGCTAATTTTTTTGCATACTCTTTTCCAATTCCTTCAACGTCAATTATGCTCGGCATAGTATATCTTCCCTCTCTCATAAGGATATTAATATATACTGTGATTATATCAGAAAGTAATTTTAAATAATTAATTATTAATATTTTATAAATATTCTTGGTAACACTAAACTGTGGTTAAATAATGGACTAACTATTGGGAAATCTGCTTTAAGTAGGTTTAAATTTAGTGTAGTTAGTCTATAAGCCGGGAACTATTCTAACTATCCCAAAATTATCTTTAATATAGTTTATAAAACAAATTTGTTTTATATATGTCGAACATAAAAACATAATAAAAAAGACATTCTATAAAAAGAAAAGATAAAAATAATAAATTGTCAAAGAACTAAAAAATATAAATATTTAAAAGAATTTGCTCTTTGAAAACT
>Ga0307439_1001690_pt1 | contig 13602 bp, 10 predicted proteins | sample SalMarWE160490MG_FD_202142 | JGI IMG/M metagenome (GOLD analysis project Ga0307439, IMG submission 202142) | Salt marsh sediment microbial communities from the Plum Island Ecosystem LTER, Massachusetts, United States - WE1604-90 | ecosystem: Environmental > Aquatic > Marine > Intertidal zone >... | reverse complement strand
CGAATGGCGCAGCAACATGGCCGCGCTGAGGATGGCCGCCAGCGGGTTGGCGATGCCCTGGCCGGCAATGTCCGGCGCAGAACCGTGAATGGGCTCATACAGGCCGAGGCGGTGTCCTGAGCCTTGCCCTGAGCCCCGTCGAAGGGTTGTCGAAGGGGCGTCCCCCCGCAGCGAGGCCGAGGGCAGCATGCCCATCGAACCGGCCAGCGTGGATGCCTCGTCGGTGAGGATGTCGCCGAACATGTTGCCGGTGACGATGACGTCAAAATCGCGAGGACGTCTGAGGAGGTGCATGGTCGCTGCGTCTACCAACAGGTGCTCCAGTTCTACGTCGGGGTAGTCCTTTGCTACGTCGTCTACAACATGCCGCCAGAGGCGAGAGCAAGCCAGTACGTTGGCCTTGTCCACCGACGTGACCTTGCGCCGTCGTCCTCGCGCCAGGCGAAAGGCGACGTGGGCGATGCGCTCCACCTCGGCGCGGGTGTAGATCATGGTGTCCACAGCCCGTTCGGTGCCCTCCACCCGGGGTTGGCCAAAGTAGATGCCCCCCGTGAGTTCCCGCACCACCATCAGATTCACGTCGGCGATGATCTCTGGCTTGATAGGGGAGGCCCTTAGGAGCTCGGGGTAGACTTTTACCGGGCGCAGATTGGCAAAGAGTTCCAGGCCCTGGCGCAGGCCCATAAGCCCCTGCTCGGGGCGGACAGCGGCCTGAGGGTCATCCCACTGGGGGCCGCCCACGGCGCCAAACAGCACGGCGTCGCTCTCTCGACAGAGTTGGAGGGTCTCCGCTGGCAGCGGATTTCCCATCGCATCAATGGCCGCTCCCCCGACGAGCGCCTCCTCGAAAGTGAACTCATGCCCGCAGGTTTGGGCAGCTTTTCTCAGCACTTTGACTGCCTCAGTGATCACCTCTGGCCCGATGCCGTCGCCCGGCAGAACAGCGATCCTGACTTGCATGGCTGTACCTCCCTGGAGGTTGGAAGTTGGAGGTTGGAAATTGGAAGTCCAACCTCCAATCTCCAACCTCTAACCTCCAACTCGCGTGTACTCGATCAGCCCCCCGGCCCGGATGATGCCCATCATGAACTCAGGATACGGTTCAGCCTGGAAAGTCTGCCCGGTATCGAGGTTGTGGATTTTCCCCGTCTCTAGCTCTATTTCCAGGGTTTGCCCCGCTTCGATCTCTTCCGCCGCCGGACACTCCAGGATGGGCAGGCCGATGTTGATGGCATTGCGGTAGAAAATGCGGGCGAAGGTTGTGGCGATGACACAGCTCACCCCTGTCCCCTTGATGGCCAGCGGCGCGTGCTCCCGCGACGAGCCGCAGCCGAAATTGGTCGTGGCCACGATGATGTCGCCGGGCTGCACTTTCTGAGCGAACTCCGGGTCAACGTCCTCCATACAGTGGCGAGCCAGCTCTTCTGGGGTCGAAACGTTTAGATAGCGAGCAGGGATAATCGCATCCGTGTCCACGTTTGCGCCGTACTTCCAGGCCTTGCCGGTTAGTTTCAACCGAATATCCAATATCTAATCTTTAATCTCCAACTCCGCCGGCCCGCCGATCCGCCCCAGCACCGCCGACGCCGCCGCCACCGCCGGGCTGGCCAAATAGACCTCACTCTCCGGGTGACCCATGCGCCCCACGAAGTTGCGGTTGGTGGTGGAGACGCAGCGTTCCCCGGCGGCCAGCACCCCCATGTGTCCGCCCAGGCAGGGGCCGCAGGTGGGCGTGCTCACCACCGCGCCCGCCTCGACGAAGGTCTCGACCAGACCCTGACGCACGGCCTCCAGGTAGACGGCTTGGGTGCCGGGGATGACGATGCAGCGGACGCGGGGATGCACTTTCCGTCCCCTCAACACCTGGGCAGCGACTTGCAGGTCCTCCAGCCTCCCGTTGGTGCAAGAGCCGATGACCGCCTGATCAATCTTCACCTCACCTACCTGGCTCAAAGGCCGAACGTTGCTGGGCAGGTGAGGGAAGGCTACCTGCGGTTCCAGTTCAGACACGTCCATCTCGATCACCTGAGCATAGCGCCCCCCCTTCATCCCTCCCAAAGTTGGGGGGGAAAGAGGGGGGGTATCACTTTCGTAAACAGTGTAGGGCCGCCGGGCACGGGATTCGACATAAGCTTGGGTTTTCTCGTCGAAGGCGAACAGCCCAGCTTTAGCCCCAGCTTCGATGGCCATGTTGGCCATGGTGAAGCGGCCGGCCATGGACAGGGCATCCACGGCCTCACCGCTGAACTCCAGGGCCTGGTAGCGGGCGCCGTCCACACCGATGAGCCCGATGGTGTAAAGGATGAGGTCCTTGCCACCCACCCCCTCCTGCAACTGGCCGTGGTAGACAAGTTTGATGGTCTCGGGCACTTTCATCCAGACCTTGCCGGTGGCCATGGCCACCGCGATGTCGGTGGACCCCATGCCAGTGGCGAAAGCCCCCAACGCGCCATAGGTGCAAGTGTGGGAATCTGCCCCCACGATCACGTCGCCGGGCAGCACCAGGCCCTGCTCTGGTAGCAGCACGTGTTCGATGCCCATCCGGCCCACTTCGAAGTAGTGGGTCAAGTTCTGCCGCCGGGCGAAATCGCGCAGCACCCGGCATTGCTCAGCCGATTGGATGTCCTTGTTGGGGGTGAAGTGATCGGGCACCATGATCACTCTGTCCCGATCAAAGACTTCCTCGACGCCGATACGCTCGAACTCCCGAATGGCAATGGGCGCAGTGATGTCGTTAGCCAGCACCACGTCCACGTTGACCTCAACGAACTGTCCTGGCTTCACGAGTTCCACCCCCGCGTGGGCCGCCAGGATTTTCTCAGCCATGGTCATGCCCATAGCAGCTTTTGCTCCTCAATCTTCCGTGCTTTCCGTCTTTCCGTGTTTCCGTGTCGCTGCGGGATAGGAGCCAAAGATTTTGACGAAAGACGCTTTGCGCAGCAAGCCGAGCAGGGCCTTTTCACACTCTGGGTCCTGCCAATGGCCCTCGAAGTCCAGATAGAACACGTAATGCCAGGGCTTGTTGCGTCGGGGGCGCGATTCCAATTTAGCCAGATTGATTCCCTGCTGTGCGAATTCCCCCAGGCAAGCGTGAAGGGCACCGGGAACGTGCCGGGTGGAGAAGACCAGTGAGGTCTTGTTCCGTTCCCCTTTGGGCGGATCGTCCTGACTGAGGATGAAGAAGCGGGTGTAGTTGGACTGATAGTCCTCAATGTTGGCGGCCAGAATCTCCAGACCGTAGACCTGGGCGGCCAATTCGCTGGCGATGGCGGCCACGCCTTCCTGCGGTGCAGCAGCCAGCTCTTTGGCGCTGCCGGCGGTATCATAGGCTGGCATGGCCTCCATCCCATGATCAAGCAAGAATCTCTCGCACTGGGCCAGGGCCTGGGGATGGGAGCGGACTTGCCGAATGTCCTCCAGTTTGGCACCTGGATTGGCCAGCAGGCAGTGGCGCACTCGCAATAGCACCTCCCCCCAGATCTTGAGGTCATAGTCCAACAACAGATCGTAGGCTTTGTTGATGGAACCGGCCATCGAGTTCTCTATGGGCAGAATCCCGTAGTCAGCCTGCCCATCTTCCACGGCGTGGAAGATGTCTTCAAACGATCGGCAAGGCAAAGTGACCACTTCCGCCCCAAAGAACTGGCGAGCAGCTTCTTGTGAATAGGCTCCATTCTCCCCCTGGAAAGCCACGGTTGTCATCTCTGTCTCCTTGTTCTCGTGCTCTACCACAGAGACACGGAGTGCAGCCGCAAGGCTGCCAGTCAGCGAACTTGCGTCCGCACTCCATCTATGCGTCTGTGGTTTACCCCTGAAGTGCGGCCTCACATCGAGCGGCCAGCAGGCGATTGAGAGCGAACATGTAGGCTCTGGCGCTGGCCACCACGATGTCGTTGTCTGCACCGCGACCGCTGAACACTCGCCGCTCCACGCCGTTCTCGCTGACCGGATCGTCAGCCTCGATGCGGATGGTCACCCGGCCCACGGCGTCAATCCCTTCGGTGACAGCTTGGATGGAGAACTCGATCAGCTCGTTCGGCTCGCCGATGACGCGGTTGATGGCCCGGTAGACGGCGTCCACTGGCCCGCTGCCGTGGTCGGCGTCGCAATAGACCTGGTCGTCCGGCCCCCGGATGCTGACGGTGGCGGTGGGGATGCTGTGGTCGCCGCAGGAGACCTGGACGTGTTCCAGGCGATAGGTCTCCTCAAAGAACACCTGTACCTCGTCGGCGACGATGGCTTCCAGGTCGCGGGTGTCCACAGTCTTTTTCTTGTCGGCCACCTCCAGGAAACGCTGGTACACTTTCTCGAACTGGGCCTCGTCGTCCAGGCTGTACCCCAGTTCCTCCAGGCGGTGGCGCAGGCCGTGTCGTCCCGATCGGGCGGATAGGATGATGTCCGAGTCGGGCACGCCGACGTCGTGCGGGTTGATGATCTCGTAGGTGGTGCGTTCTTTGAGCACGCCGTCCTGGTGGATGCCGGACGAGTGGGCGAAGGCGTTGGCCCCCACGATGGCCTTGTTGGGCTGCACCACGATGCTGGTCAGGTTGCTCACCAGCCGGCTGGCGGGGTAGAGCAGGCGGGTATTGATGCCGGTGGCTACGCCGAAGACGTCGCGGCGGGTGTGCAAGGCCATCACCACTTCCTCCAACGAAGTGTTGCCAGCCCGTTCGCCGATGCCGTTGATGGTGCATTCCACCTGGCGAGCGCCGTTGGCCACGCCCACCAGCGAGTTGGCTGTGGCCATGCCCAGATCGTTGTGGCAGTGCACGGAGATGGTGGCCTGGTGGATATTGGGTACGTTCTCCGCGATGCTCCGGATCAGCGCGCCCCACTCCTGGGGGGTGGTGTAGCCCGTGGTGTCGGGGATGTTGACCACGGTTGCACCGGCATCAATCACCGCCTCCAGCACCTGGTAGAGATACTCAGGGTCGGCCCGGCCGGTGTCCTCGGTGTAGTACTGCACGTCCTCCACGAAGCGCTTGGCGTATTTGACCGCCTCCACGCCCTGTTCCAGCGCCTTCTGGCGGGTAGTGCGCAGCTTGTACTGGATGTGCACGTCGGACACGCCCAGGCCGGTGTGGATGCGAGGTCGTGCCGCTCCCTGCAACGCTTCAGCGGCTACGTCAATGTCCTTTGGGTTAGCCCGCGTCAGGCCGCAGATGATGCAGTTGCGAATCTCTTTGGAGATGCGCTGCACGGCTCTGAAGTCGCCCGGTGACGAGATGGGAAAGCCAGCCTCAATGATGTCCACCCCCATCTCCTCCAGAAGATGAGCGATCTCAATCTTCTCGTCCACATTGAGGGACGCGCCGGGCGATTGCTCTCCATCGCGCAGGGTGGTGTCGAAAATCATGACTTTGTCCATTGGTAATCAGTGATCCTCCGTTTTCTAGTGATTTTTGGAGCAAGCTTCTAAGGTCAACAAGGTCATCCTCTTTCAATGACACCACCCCCCTTCCGTTTTCGACTTGTGTGCGAGAAGGACGTATCCAAATCTTAGGGGAGCGAGCGCCGGTTGAGTAGCGAAGCGTATCGAAACCAAGTGAGCGGCTCTACCGACAACCCGCTTGGCCTCGATACGTCGCTTCGCTCCTACTCGGCCGGCGCTGGATATGGCATTTTTTCTCGACAGTCCCCCAACTTCTATATACGCCCGTGCGAGATGTTCCCTTATTTTCCCCACTTCTCTGGCCGCAGCCCACGAACCGCAGCGCCCGCTCGCCACATCTCCGATTCCCGCATCTCACGCAGCTCGGCGTCCAGCTTTTCCTTGTAATCGGGCGCGCTGTTGGCTGCGAGAACGATCCGCGTCTGTTCACCAGAGACGACGCTTTCGTACAGTTCCTCGAACACCGGCAGGACCGCCTCTCGGAATCTGTGGCGCCAGTCGAGGGCGCCGCGCCGCGCCGTGGCGCTGCAATTATCGTACATCCAGTCCATGCCGTTCTGGTCAACCAGCCGGATCAGGCTCTGGGTCAGTTCTTCGACGGTTTCGTTGAACGCCTCGCTGGGGCTATGCCCGTTCTGGCGGAGGGTGGCGTATTGGGCTTCCATGATGCCGGCGAGTGCGCCCATCAACACCCCTCGTTCCCCCGTGAGGTCGCTGTGCACTTCTTTCTCAAAGGTGGAGGGGAAAAGGTAGCCCGAACCAATGGCGATGCCGAGGGCCAGAGTTCGCTCCAGGGCGCGGCCCGTGTAGTCCTGATGCACAGCGTAACTGCTGTTGATGCCGCTGCCGGCCAGAAAATTAGCCCGCACGCTGGCCCCCGATCCCTTGGGCGCCACCATGATGACGTCTACAAACTCGGGGGGAACGACGCCGGTCTGATCGCCGTACACAATCGAGAACCCGTGAGAGAAGTACAGCGCATCGCCCTCCTTCAGGTGGGGCTTTATCTGAGGCCAGGTCATCATCTGAGCGGCGTCGGAGACCAGGTACTGAACAATGGTGCCTCTTTCCGCGGCTTCTTCCAGAGAGAAGAGCGTCTTGCCGGGCTCCCATCCATCTCGCAGGGCCTTTTTCCAGGAGTTGCTACCCCTCCGCTGTCCTACGATGACGTTGACGCCATTCTCTTTCATGTTGAGAGCTTGGGCCGGGCCTTGTACCCCGTAGCCTAACACGGCGACAACGTCATTGCTCAGAACTTCACGAGCTTTCTCCAGCGGAAACTCGTCTCTCACGACGACCTCTTCCACTATCCCTCCAAAATCAATCTTGGCCATTCTTGTCCTCCTTGGTTTGGATATTGGGTACTGGATATTGGGTATTGGCCAGGTTCCAATATCTAATCTCCAATCTCTAATCTCTAATTTCTAATCTCTAATCTCTAATTTCTTTTGCCCATTGTTGCCGCGAACCATCGCCACGCGGCCCGTGCGCACCAGTTCTCGGATGCCAAAGGGACGCAGCAAGCCCAGCAGGGAATCCACTTTGTCCTCCGTGCCGGTGATCTCCACCGTCAACGAATCAGGAGCCACGTCCACCACCTTGGCTCGGAAGATGTCCACCAGGCCAGTGATCTCGGAGCGGGCGGCGCTGCTGGCCGTCACTTTTATCAAGGCCAACTCCCGGATCACCGCCGGCTCGTCGGTAACATTGGTGACTCTAGTGACGTTGACCAGCTTGTAGAGTTGCTTCTCCACCTGCTCGATGATGGTACTGTCCCCCTCGGAGACGATGGTCATGCGGGAGATGCCCGGCGTCTCGCTGTGGCCGACGGTCAGGCTCTCGATGTTGAAGTTGCGGCGGCGGAAAAGGCTGGAAATCCGATTCAGCACGCCGGGCTTGTCTTCCATCAAAGCTACCAGAGTGTGTCTCATCTTGAATCCCCTCCTTTTTGCCCGCTAACCCCTTCAGGCTGCGGCCTCCGCAGCATGTCGCCGATGGAGCCGCCGGGCGCGACCATGGGATAGACGTTCTCCTCCTGCTCGATGATGAAGTCAATCAGAACCGGACCGTCGGTGGCCATGGCCTGCTCGATGGCAGGAACCACCCGACTTTTCTCCCGCACTGTGAAGCCGGGGATGCCGTAGGCCTCCGCTACCCTGGCAAAGTCGGGTCCCAGGAGAGGCGTGCCGGAATAGCGTCCCTCGAAGAAAAACTGCTGCCATTGGCGCACCATGCCCAGGAAGCCATTGTTCAGGATGGCCATCTTGAGGGGCAGCTTCTCCTGAACTACCGTAGCCAACTCTTGGATGTTCATCTGGAAGCCGCCGTCGCCAGCAGTAACCCAGACCGTCTCCTCAGGCTTTCCCATCTGAGCCCCGATGGCCGCAGGCAGGGCAAAGCCCATAGTGCCCAGCCCTCCTGAGGAGAGCAGGCCGCGCGGCTTTTGATGGAGGAAGTACTGAGCCTCCCACATTTGATTCTGCCCCACGTCGCTGACCATGATGGCATTGCCTCTAGTGGCGTGCCAGATGTGGCGGACGACGTATTGAGGGACGAGATCGTCGGTCTCTTGTTCCAGAATATCACGCCTGGCTGACTCGGCACGCCATTTACTAATCTTGCTTATCCAATCTGGATGGCTGGTTGGTTCGATCAGAGGGATAAGGGCCTGAAGGACGTTCTTGGCGTCGCCGACGATAGGCAGATCCACCGGCACATTCTTGGCGATCTCCACCGGGTCAATGTCTATGTGAATGATTTTGGCCTCGGGGACGAAGGTGCTGACCGGCCCCGTCAGGCGGTCATCGAAGCGGCCGCCGACGTTGAGGATCAAGTCCGCTTCTTGCAGGGCCTTGTTGGCGTAGGCCTCACCATGCATGCCTCCCATCCCCAGGCAGAGGGGGTGTGTTTCGGGGATGGTGCTGAGGCCGAGCAGGGTGTTGACCACCGGAAGCTGGGCTTTCCCCACCAGCTCTCCCAATTCGGCCTCGGCGCCCGCCAGCATCACCCCGTGGCCGGCGATGATGAGCGGGCGTTGGGCTTCGTTGATGAGCTGGGCAGCCTGCTTGATCTGACGTTGGTTGCCGATCAGCGTGGGGCGGTAGCCGGGGAGGTTCACCTCCTCTGGATACTCGTATTCCAGGCTGTCGGCCTGCACGTCCTTGGCGATGTCTATCAGCACCGGCCCTGGTCGCCCGGTGCGAGCGATGTGGAACGCTTCCTTGATCACCATCGGCAGGGATTCTACTTCGGTCACCAGGTAGTTGTGCTTGGTGATGGGCAAAGTGATGCCGGTGATGTCCACCTCTTGAAAAGCGTCTTTGCCGATTAACGAGGTAGGCACCTGGCCGGTGATGGCTACCACCGGCGAGGAGTCCATGTAGGCCGTGGCCAGCCCCGTCACCAGGTTAGTAGCTCCCGGCCCTGAGGTGGCAAGGCACACCCCCACTTTACCCGTGGCCCGGGCGTAACCGTCGGCGGCGTGGGCGGCCGCCTGCTCGTGGCGCATCAGGACGTGGCGGATGGGATACTCGGGCAGGGCATGGTACAGGTGGATCACCGCCCCCCCCGAAATGCCGAACACCACCCCCACTCCCTCCCGCGCCAAACTCTCCCAGACGATGTGGGCTCCAGTCAATTTCATGGTTTCCTCCTAACCTGGAGATTGGAGGTTGGAGATTGGAGATTGGACTTCCAACATCCAACGTCCAGCTCACGGCCCTACGAAGCGAGACGAGGGCGTTCCGTTCGTCTGGGAAGCAAGGTCCATGTACTTAACGATGAGCCTTCCCAGGCGTCGGATGCCCTCCTCGATCTCGTTGGGCTCTAAGTGAGAAAAATGGAGTATCGCAGTGTTGCGTTCATCACTGGCGACTGGGCCAGGAATAAAGGCCACTCCCTCCTGCTCGGACAGTCTCAGCAATTCCCCGGGGTCAATCTCCAGAGGCAGGATCACCCACAGGGGGGCGTTGCCCTGCGGAGAGACCCAGGCAACCACGTGGGGAAGATGCCGCCGCGCGGCCCGGAAGACGGCCTCGCGCTGCTCCTCTTGAGCGCCCAAAGGGTTGTGGCTCTCGTAAATGAAACGGATGGGGTTTTTCGTCATTATTGCCTTCCTTTCTTTTGAGTTGGACTCTAACGTTTTCACTCGTAGTGGCGACTTCAGTCGCTTTTTCCCGCCTGGAAACGACTGAAGTCATTACTACGACCTCCGCTCAACTTCTGAAAACCGCGCCTGTGCTGGCCGAAGTGACGGCCTCGGCGTAGCGCTTGAGGTAACCGGAGCTGACCTTGGGCTGCCAGGGGTGCAACTCGGCCAGACGACTCTTGATCTCTCCCTCGGCCAGCTCCAGGTTCAAGGAGTGAGCGGGGATGTCAATGGCGATGGGATCGCCATCCCTGACGATGGCCAGCAGTCCCCCGGCCGCCGCCTCGGGCGAGATGTGGCCGATGGCCGCCCCCTCGGTGGCTCCGGAGAATCGCCCGTCGGTCAGCAAAGCTACCTCTCCATCCAGGCCCATGCCAGTGAGCAGGGAGGTGGGGGTCAGCATCTCCCGCATCCCCGGCCCACCTCGCGGCCCCTCGTAGCGGATGACGATGACGTCGCCTTTCTGGAAGCGACTGGCCATGATGGCGGCGGTGGCCTCTTCCTCGGAGTCGAACACCCGCGCTGGCCCTCGGTGGGTGAGCATCTGAGGAGCTACCGCCGCCCGTTTGACCACCGATCCTTCGGGGGCCAGGTTGCCGAAGAGCAAGGCCAGGCCACCAGTGGGCGAGTACGGATCGTCGAGGGGGCGAATCACGCCAGGGTCGAGCACCTCCGCTCCGGCCAGGTTCTCGCCCAGACTGCGGCCCGTCACCGTCAGGACTCCGTCGTCCACCAGACCAGCGGCCATCAGTGCGCCCATCACGGCAGGTATGCCGCCTGCTCGGTCCAGGTGCTCAATGCGATGCTTGCCGGCCGGACTCATCTTGCACAAATGGGGAGTGCGCGCGCTGAAGTCGTTGAGCTTAGCCAGCGGGAAATCCACCCCGGCCTCGTGAGCCACAGCCAGCAGGTGCAGAATGGAGTTGGTGGAGCCTCCCAGGGCCATGTCCACAGTGAAGGCGTTGTTGAAGGCCGCCGTAGTCAGGATGTCCAAAGGCCGGATGTCCTTCTTCAACAGCTCCATCACTTGCAGGCCCGCTTCCTTGGCCAGGCAAATGCGCCGGGCACTGATGGCTGGAATAGTGCCGTTGCCGGGCAGGCCCATGCCCAGCGCCTCCGTCAGGCAATTCATGGTGTTGGCGGTGAACATGCCCGCGCAGGAGCCACAGCCGGGACAGGCCACCCGCTCCAGCCGCTCCAGTTCCGCCTCGCTCATCTCCCCTCTGGCCACCGCTCCCACGGCCTTGAAGACGTCGCTGAGGTCAACGTATTCCCCGTCCAACTGACCGGCCAGCATCGGCCCGCCGCTGACGAGCAGACAAGGGATATTGAGCCGGGCGGCGGCCATTAGCATACCTGGGATGATCTTGTCGCAGTTGGGGATGAGCACCAGGGCGTCGAAAGCGTGAGCCTGGGCCACGATCTCCACTGAATCGGCGATCAGCTCGCGACTGGGCAGGGAATACTTCATGCCCTGGTGGTTCATAGCCAGCCCGTCGCAGACGCTGATGGTGGAGCACTCGAAGGGCGTGCCGCCAGCCATGCGGACGCCGGCTGCGGCAGCGGCAGCGACCTGGCGCAGGTGAATATGGCCGGGTACAGCCTCATTGAAGGAATTTATGATCCCTACGAAAGGCTGACCCATCTCCCGGTCGGTGCAGCCCACCGCGCGCAGGAGCGAGCGGTGTGGGGCCCGCTCTATCCCCTGTTTCAGTACTTCACTTCTCACTTAGTTGCCTCCTCTCGATAGCTCATAAACAAAATGCCTTGGCCCTCGCGGTCAGCAAGACAGCGCGGGCAAGGCATCATTGCAAGGTCGTCGTCGGAGACGTTGGGGAGCAAGTCCTCTCAGACCTGCTTAGTCGTTATTCAGTTGCACGGGCGCGGTTCAGTTTATTGTTCTACTGCAAAACAAAAAAAGCCTCCTGATTGGGAGGCTTTTCAAATTGCAGTTAGCTTATATGTGATTTCACCCCGATCTCCTCCCAACCATCATTAGCTCCTTAATGCTAAGGAGCTCTAGTACGATAACGCTAATAATGGTGATGGGATTATTCTTCGGGGTTTGGCTCATTGGAATCAGACCTGACTCGGTATTGATGATTCTGTGGTAATTGTAGCATAGATTGCACCATCTGTCAAATCGCTGCATTCATTCAGGTGCATTATCAGTAGCGCAGAATTGCGAGCGCGGCGAAGCAATCTCCACCAACAGAAGAGGGGCTGGTCATGCGTTGACCAGCCCCTCTTTTTACTCGTCAGCAAGTTAGAGAGTGGTCTCAAGTTAGGCGCAAGATGAGGTTGCCATCTTTACCTGGTGCTTGGGATCAGGGAGCGCTATTGCTTGGCTGCTGCTTGCAATTGCGGATATACAGCGTCATAGTATGCGTCAATGATAGGGAATCCCCACTCTGTCCTGAACTGTTCCCGCATGTCGGTCTTTGCGGCTGCGCTGACGGCAGCAGCGAAGAAAGTGGCTTGCTCAGCGTCTGAAGTCGGCGCGAGCGGGAGGCTAGAATAGACCGGCCGAAAGATGGTGTAGAACCGGTGAAAGGTTTCAGGTCCACCAGCATGATAGCCCTTCAACATCAGATCATAAACCACCGATGGATTAAGTTGACTGTAATCCGCGCCGTTTGCCACGTAGGTATCCAAGTCTGGGGTTGTGTCCACGTGATAAATAGGCATGAGGTAGTCCAGTACTTGCTGCTGGACATCCCATTCGGCGCGCCTGGCCTGGAGGGTGAGGGCAACGTGGGTGGCCACATTGGACGCCAGCACTTCAAAGTATGCCCAATTGCTGTTGGAACTGCCCGCAAACAAAAACTGGGTGAGTCGAGGGTTCTCAAGCGTGAAGTTGTGGCCCATCTCATGGAAGAAGACGCTAAACTGGGGCGTGCCACTTCCCCATGCCACGATCATGCAACTATTATGGACTGGTTTGTCCAAGTCGGTTCCTAGACGGATTGGGTTGCCAGACAGTCCGCAGGGCACTGTGCCATCGCCTCCATGGCCCGGGTCATTGACCAAGAATTGCATCTCACCCTGTGATGGTTGAAACCCCACCAGATCCGCCATGATTTGATAGGCCAGTTCTGTGATACGAATGGCGTCCCAATCGGCAAAGATGGTCTGGTAGTCAAATCCAGTGATAGGTCGGTCCGGCAGGTAGAAGGTGATATGCTCATCGGCTAATGGGATCATTGAGAACTCAAGGGTATCTGTCGTGACGCGGACTACCGACAAATTGCTCGCCCAAGTCCCATCTAGAGAGGCGGATACATACGGTGTCTCGCCGAAGCTTGCTGGGGGCCGAAGCACTGTAACCAATCCGTCGGAGTTCACCGTGGCAACGGCTGGAGAGCTGCTTTGATACAGCAGGTTCTGCCCGACCACAGAGACCGGGCTGCCGTCAGCATTGCGGATGTCTACCGAAAGTGTGTAAGTAGGTGCACCGGTCGGCGAGAGGAGCAGAATTGGCGGAACTAGGGTGAAGGATCCGGCGTGCACGACCGTGTGATTAGCGCTTGGAACCTCATCCACCCAGGCCGTTATCGTGGCACTTCCAAATCTGGTGCTCGTTACAACGCCAGTATTTGATACAGCGACGAGATTTGGCTGGGAGCTGGCAAGGCGAACCGTATGGCCTTCTATGGGAACCTGGTCTCCGTTAACATCAGTGACGTGCACCTGCAAGGTCCCAGTGATCTGACCACTTTGCAGGTATAGTGCATCAGGGCGCACTTCGACGCGCCAGGCAGAGTCCGACACATCATATTCCCATGTATCTCCGCCAACTCCTCCGGGATCGCGGAATCCCCCGAACATCACGACGCGGCGACGGGCTGAATCGTAAGTCATGGCGTGTTGCTCGCGCGCTTCTGGCGAACCTTGAGGGGACATTTGAATCCAAGTGCTCCCATCATATTCCCATGTGTCACTTGTTGACCGACCGCCTGGATAATGGGGACCGTATCCCCCAAACAGAAATAGCGCAAAATTGCGGCTAAGTCAAGAACCGGTTGTCTCAAGTTTGGGCAGCAGGTCGGTCAAGGTCTCATCT